>OHAC01000148.1_pt1 | contig 74650 bp, 81 predicted proteins | sample 1577051 | NCBI WGS metagenome assembly OHAC01 (sample SAMEA3541499, study PRJEB24748) | human gut metagenome | biome: human gut; feature: human-associated habitat; material: faeces | place: China | collected 2012 | reverse complement strand
GCGGGATACCACCCCGGCCTGCTTCGGACCTTTTGTGACTATTCTTAAATTGTTACTTAATCAACAGAGATTTTCCTGTCATTTCTTTTGGCTGCTCCATGCCCATCAGTTCAATGAGGGTCGGGGCGATGTCTGCCAGGCAGCCGCCTTCTCTTAACTTATAAGACGGGTCTGCATTGACCAGAATAAACGGTACCGGATTGGTAGTATGAGCGGTCCACGGCTCGCCGGTGCTGTAATCTACCAGCTGCTCTGCGTTTCCATGGTCAGCACAGATAAACATGACACCATTCACTTCTTTGATGGCATCTACTGTTCTGCCCACACAGGCATCTACGGCCTCAATTGCCTTGATGGCTGCGCTCTCTACGCCGGTATGTCCCACCATATCCGGGTTTGCAAAGTTGATGATGATAACATCGTACTTGCCGGACTTGATACAGTCTACCAGCTTGTCGCAGACTGCCGGTGCGCTCATCTCCGGTTTTAAGTCGTAGGTGGCTACTTCCTTCGGAGATGGAACCAGAATGCGGTCCTCGCCCGGGTTCGGCTCTTCCACGCCGCCGTTAAAGAAGAAGGTAACGTGTGCGTATTTCTCAGTCTCGGCAATACGGGCCTGCTTTAAGCCATGGGCTGCCAGGAACTCACCGAAGGTGTTGGTGATGCTTTCCTTCTTGAAGGCCACCAGCTTATTCTCGATGGTCTCATCGTAATCGGTGAAGCAGACGAAGGTGGTCTTCACACGCTCGCCGCGGTCAAATCCGGTAAACTCATCATCGCAGAAGGCACGGGTCAGCTGACGGGCACGGTCCGGACGGAAGTTGAAAAAGATCACAGAATCACCAGTCTTGATGGTTGCGGCCGGAGCACCATTCTCGGTGATGACGGTCGGCATCATGAATTCATCCGTTTTGCCGTCATCGTAGGAAGCCTGAATTGCCTCTGCTGCATGCTCTGCATGATTGCCCTCACCCTTCGTCAGTGCATTGTAGGCTTTCTCAACACGGTCCCAGTTTTTATCACGGTCCATTGCGTAGTAACGGCCGGAAATCACACCAACCTTACCAACGCCAAGCTCTGCCATCTTTGCTTCCAGAGCTTCTACGAACTCCTTGCCGGAGGTCGGCGGAGTGTCACGGCCATCTAAGAAGCAGTGCACATAAACCTTGGAGAGACCGTTTCTCTTAGCCAGCTCCAGCAGTCCGTAAATATGAGTGATGTGGCTGTGCACGCCGCCATCGGAAACCAGTCCGAACATATGCAGGGCAGAATCATTCTTTTTGCAGTTCTCAACAGCTGCCATCAGCGCCTCGTTGGAGAAGAAATCTCCATCCTCGATGGACTTGGTGATGCGGGTCAGCTCCTGATATACGATGCGGCCGGCACCCATGTTTAAGTGACCTACCTCAGAGTTTCCCATCTGGCCGTCCGGCAGTCCTACTGCCAGGCCGCTGGCCTGTCCCTTTACAAACGGGCACTGGCTCATAAGCTGGTCCATGATCGGGGTCTTGCCCTCGCAGACTGCGTTGGCCTCGCAATTGTCATTCAGTCCATATCCATCCAGGATCATTAATACCACTGGTCTTTTTTCCATGATCGCTTCTCCTTCTATATTAACGACCGGGATTCCGGTCCGATCATTGCGGCATCCACATCCTGCAGAGCGCAATGTCTGGTCCCTGCATTCCCAACAGGGTTTGTTTAAAAATTGACGAATCAAATATATTGTACTTCACACAGAACAATTTTTCAAGGTGCAATTCCGCTTCTGCGAAGCTTTCTCGCTAAGTTTCCCTGCAACATTTTTTGTTCATGCCTTCTTTTCTTCTGTCCCGGTCCTTTTTCCAAACTGTTCCTCAAAGATCTGTTCCGACGGGGCCGGAATCTTTCCTAACCGCACCTGTTCCAGATACTCTGCCAGTTCCTGTTCCACTCCCGCAAACAGATAATTTTTCCCCGGCTTCACCAGATTGCCCCGGTCCTCCTCAATCTGACGGCTGACACGCTCCATGTCTTCCTCCAGGTCATTTGCCGACATCAGGAGGCAGCCCTGACTCCTTATGATGACCTGCTCCAGACCATCCGAGGTAGCCACCGTCACCCGGTGTTTCTTTCCCATATCATGGGCGAATTTTTCAATGTACTGATCCGCGGTCTCCGCTTCTTTGGTGTAGACCACATGGATATTATGGTAATCCTGCGCGCTTCCTACTCCTCCGGCAACCTTGTAGGCATCAAACACCACGATCAGGTTGTATTTGCGGTAGCCCTGGTAATTGCAGAGCATGTCCATCAGGCGGTGGCGCGCGCCGTCCAGCGTAACCTTCATCAGCTCCCGCAGCTCGTCCCAGGCGTAGAGAATGTTGTAGCCGTCCACCAGAAGGTACTCCTCCACCGGCTCTTCTTTTTTGGCCCTTCCATACTTTCCCGGATCATATACAACCTGGCGCGGGCCGCTGTCGTAGGAGAGCTTGCGTTTGCTCTCGCCGTAGGTGCGGGTGAAGATGGCCTCCAGCTCCTTTTCGTCAGCTCCGAAGGAGGAAGAGGCACTTCCGCTGCCAGCACGGCTGTCTCGGGTTCCTGTCTGTGACGCGGATGTGCCAGATTGGCGACCAAAACCAGCTCCAGTATTGCCAGCTGAACCGACCCAGCCGCTTGCGTCAGATGCTCCTCCAGCGCCCGCCGCATTCCATCCGTTCCCCTCGTCATCCGCGCATGCTTCCTCTCCCAGCACCGGAATCCCGGTCTGGATGTGCATGTAATGCTTGACCTCATACCACGGCACCACAAATCCGGCTCCGTGGGCGCAGAATACCGATCCGGTCGGGTCTGCCAGATCCAGTTCTGCCTCGTAGCGGGTATTTTCCACCACTTCCACCGCGTTGTGGCAAGGGAAATAGCCCTGCAGCACGCAGCTTAAACGGCCCCGCCCTTTCGTGTAGGACACGACCTCCCGCTGGTAATTCTGCATGGTGGCCACCGGCACAACACCGCTTAAGACCATAGTTTCTCCGTCCACTTCCGGCGGCTCAAAGGTTCCTTTCATGCGTTCTAAATCCGTCATGGCGCGGCCTACATATTCCGACGGAACCTCCAGTTTAAAAGCATAGTACGGTTCCAGAATCTGCACGCAGCCCTCCGCCGCAGCCTCACAAAGTCCCTGGCGCACGGCCCGGTAGGTTGCCTGACGGAAATCTCCGCCCTCGGTATGCTTCTGATGGGCACGCCCGGCAATCAGCGTAATCTGCATATCAGTAATCTCCGATCCGGTCAGCACGCCCCGGTGGCGTTTTTCTTCCAGATGGGTTAAGATCAGGCGCTGCCAGTTCCGGTCTAAAAAGTCCTCGCTGCACCGCGCGGAAAACTGCAGTCCGCTGCCCGGCTCCCCCGGTTCCATCAGAAGATGCACCTCCGCGTAGTGACGCAGCGGCTCAAAGTGGCCCACGCCCTCCACCGTGGCGGTAATGGTCTCCTTATACACAATGCTTCCCGCATCCAGGCGGATCTCCACACCAAAACGCTCTGCTACCAGGCTTTTTAACACCTCAATCTGTACCTCGCCCATCACCTGCACCTGAATTTCCTGTGCCTGCTCATTCCAGGTAATGTGAAGCTCCGGTTCTTCTTCTTCCAGCTGCTTTAAGTCGGCTAACATCTTGTGGGCGTCGCATTCCTCCGGAAGCTCCACCCGGTAGGTTAAAACCGGCTCCAGCACCGGAAGCTCGGACTCTGCTTCTGTTCCGATTCCCTGCCCCGGATAGGTGTTTAAAGGTCCGGTCACAGCGCAGATCATACCGGGGACAGCTTCATTTACTGTCTCATATTTTGTACCGGAATAGATACGGATCTGATTCACCTTCTCCGGTTCCTTGCCTTTTTCCTGTAAAAAATCTTTGACCTTCAGACTGCCGGATGTAATTTTCAGGTGGGTCAGGCGGCTGCCCTGTTCGTCCCGGGAGATTTTGAAAACCTTTGCGCCAAATGCTGCGTCGGATGCACCGGTCTCTGTGCGTTCCGGGCTTCCGGCATCTGCCCTCTCCTGCTGCACGACATGCCAGCCCTCTGTACCAGCAAACATCTCTTCACTCATCCACCGCTCCAGCCCGGCCAGCAGCTCCTCCACGCCCTGCAATTTCAGTGCTGAACCAAAATAACAGGGGAACAGCTTCCTCTGCCGGATCAGCCTGCGGATATCTTCCTCCGCAATGCTTCCACTTTCCAGATACCGCTCCAGAAGCTCCTCATCCGACATGGCGATGGTCTCCCAGACCTCCTCCGGCACCTCCGCATCCGCATCATCCAGCAGCGCGAAATCCACGCAGGACTCACTCAGACGCTTCTGCAGCTCCGAAAGCAAAGCTTCCCGGTCTGTGCCCGGCTGATCCATTTTATTAATGAAGAGGAAGGTCGGAATCTGGTAGCGCTTCAACAGACTCCACAGCGTCTCCGTGTGGCCCTGCACGCCGTCCGCTCCGCTGATGACCAGCACCGCGTAGTCCAGCACCTGCAGCGTCCGCTCCATCTCCGCAGAGAAATCCACATGGCCCGGCGTGTCAAGCAGCGTGACTGTGGTATCGCCTAGCTGACACACCGCCTGCTTGGAAAAAATGGTGATGCCCCGCTCCCGCTCCAGGGCATATGTGTCCAGGTACGCGTCCCGGTTGTCCACGCGCCCCAGCTTTCTTGTAGTTCCTGTTGTATATAAAATCGCTTCTGACAGGGTTGTTTTCCCCGCATCCACATGGGCCAGCAAACCCACACAAACATATTTTGCAGTCTTTTTTTCTCCGTTCTGACCGCTCATAAAAATCTCCTCCCGTGAAAGCATACTTCTGATTAGTATAACACAAGAGAAGATCAGTTTGTATAAATTTATATGGATCCACATAAATTAACAAGGGTATGTTCTCCTTGACAAACTTATTTGGAAAGGTTATGATGTACCTAGTGATCGCACTATGGAAACTTGAGAAGCCCATAGTCTGGAAGGCCCCTGCGGGGGCCTTTTATTATTTATGCACATGAATTTGCAAAACTAATGAATAACGGGGGAAAACTTGGGGGAAAAGCGCTTTCTAACATATGATGAACAGATTACCTTTCTGGAAAAGGAGAAGGGCTTGATAATTTCTAACAAAGAATACGCCAAAAAGATATTGCTAAAAATCGGGTATTTTCCACTGATTAATGGGTATAAAGAAATTTTCAAAGAGCCGATCAATAATCAGTTTCAGAAAGGTACATCATTTGAAGATATTTATGAATTATATGACTTTGATAATGATTTAAGAAACATTTTTATCAAATACATATTGCTGGCAGAACGAAACATCAAATCATCGTTATCGTATCATTTTTGCAAAGAATATGGAGATTTGCAGTCAGATTACCTGAATGTGAACAATTATGAACGTTTGCAAATTCCTAAGGAAAAAGGTCGTTACACATATGGTAAGAACGATCTCTATGCACAGGTTATTATTTTAAAGTTACTTTTATCAACCGAAGATTTTCATAAATTCTTTCATGATTTAAAAATGTGTTTTAAAAAGCATTCAATACACAAGGAAATCCTTGGGAAAATGGGATTTCCAGAGAATTGGCAAAGAATTGGACGAATTAAAAACTATATAAAATCAGAAATTCTATAAAGGAGACTCCCGTCACCTTTTTCCATATTCCACCTGGCGGAGCTGGTACACCGGGCCGCCGGGTTTGTTTTCTTCTATGACCATGGCGGTCAGCTTGTTTCTGGCCACGCAGCCGGTGTCAAGGCCGATGCAGCCGCGCTCCGGCAGCGGCTGCGTTCTGCCTGCGATAATTGCCTTGCAGGTGGCATCTCCCGGCTGGTAAAAAACTTTTTCCGTGGGAGTGTGCCCGTAAAGCACCAGCTTTCCGCTGTAGGTGCCGTCCTCCGCCAGCTTCCGGTCCCAGATGGCAGTGTGGCGGTCGGTGTGCTCCAGGCCTTTGCAGGAAATGGCCGCGTGCACGCAGATGTAATGCTCCGTTTCATAATAAAGCGGCAGCGTCCGGAGATACGCAAGAACCGGCGGTATCTCCATGTTATATTTGTAAAAGCTCTTCCGGGTTGTGGAACCACCGTTATAGTTCCAGAGTGACCGGTCAAAGCTGGCATAGGCATCCAGCATCATGTCCTCATGATTGCCAAGGAGCTGGATGAACCGCTCCCCCATGTCACGTTTTAAGATCTGGCATTCCTGCAGAACCAGGGCAGAGTCCGGCCCCCGGTCGATCACATCTCCCAGAAGGATCAGACGGTCGGACTCCCGGTCAAATTTGACTTTTTGCAGCAGTGCCTGAAATTCCCGGAAACACCCGTGGATGTCTCCGATCACGATGGTTCTCACAACGCTCACTCCCTTGTTTCTTTCCAGAGGTAGCCCTTCTCCACATTCTGCAGCGTCCGGTTGCCGAGATACTGCAGCAGGTTATCGTAACAGCGGTGTTCCACCGCCTCCAGGCTGGCCGGATCACAGATGACCTTCACCAGATGGTAATGCTCTCCCAGCGCGGCTGCATTCACCATCTGCTCATTGGAAATCCGCAGATAACGCCGGTACTGGCTGCGCACGGTACTGGTTTTCACCTCATAAAAATCCACGCGCTCCGCGGCAGGCTGTTCTTCTTTCTCCGGCTGTGTCGTGCGTACCCGGATATCCCATCCGGCCTGGTGGTAATCGGTGCTGTCGGGCCGGTAGATCTCTGCCGTGCGCCCATCTGCCGCGGACAGCTGACAGCAGTGCTCCTCTTCTCTGATCACATCATATCCCTGCTGCCGGAACCCGTCAATCAACTTCTGGTTGAAATACTGTTCTCCGGCCTGACCGATCTCACGGAGCTTTTGCGAAAATTCCTCATTGGAAAGATCTCCGTCAAACTCTTCCGCGTCAAAATCCACATCCTGATCTTCCCCATAAAACAATTCCTGCTTCGCTTCGCTGGAATGCGTTTCCGCATCCTGGATCAGCTTCTTTAACTGTTCCAGCGACTCCACGCCTGTATCCTTCAGCAGTGTCTGGAATTCCTTCACCTTGCGGTTCATCTGAACCGCCGCTCTGGTCGTGAGAAGCTTCATCCGGTCTTCTTCCGTGCAGTAGGACGGGAACAGTTCTTTCACCTCGTTCTCATGTTCCCCAATCCAGCCAAGCAGACGGCTGCAGGCATCCTGGTACTGCGGCTCCGCCAGGGAAAGACTCTTCTCTGACAGAAGCTTCTGAACCGCTTCGTTGATGATATTCGCGGCATTTTTATCCCGCATGACATACATTTCCCAGCGCGGCAGGCAGACCCGGCGGTCCACCAATTCCTGTTCCAGTTCTGTCTCATGCTTCTTTCTGTATAATACCCCGGCAAGAGCCCGGAGTTCCCCATCCACCTGATCTTCCTGAAGATTCATTGCCCTGCAGAAAATTCCTGCCTGATTCAAAACAAGTTCCCGCTCCTTCAGCTTATACAAAGGCAGATAATCTACTGCTGCCCGGTAAAAAACATTTAACCATTCCAGCACCGCACCTTCCCCCAGCCCAAGACCGCCGCGCAGCGCATCCAGTGTAGCACATCTGCTGATCCAGTCACTCAGTCTCCAGAGCACCGCACAATACACGCCCCTCCATATAGAATCAGAAAAGCGTGAATCCTTCACCGGCTCTGCAAGTATGGAAAGATCGGTTTTCCAGCAGGCCTCCATAATCCGTTTCAGGTTCTCATCCGGCCCGCAGGCAATCATGATCTTCCAGAAATTTTCCCGGTATTTACTGAATGTTTTTGTATCAAGCAGGCGCGTGTTCTGAACATTTGCATGGCCGGTAAGATAAGCTACCAACCGCCCGGTCTCGTAATCTTCCGGCTGTTTTCCCGGAAGGACCGGGAAATCCGGGTGCAGAAGGCATGAACGGATATGAAGCCGGTCCTCCTCCTGACAAAGTATCTCCACACAGTCAGACGCATCCTTCAGACATTCCGGAATATCCGGATCCACCTTCACCTCAAAAAAGCGTTTCAGGGTAAACTGCTCCGAACGCCCATATTCCTGATCCAGAAACACAGGATGCGTTCCCGCCATGATCTCATTTGCCAGAACCGGTGCCTCCATGGCCGCACGGTACAGCCGCCCCACCCAGGAAAGCACATCCTGCCGCGCGGTATCCAGGCGATACTTCGCATTGTGCTCCGCATTCTGCAAAAGCCGCTCCAGGCTGATCCATTTATCCTTCTCAAGTTCATATCCAACCAGAGCCAGATCCCAGTCCGTATCATCCACCGGAACCAGCAGATCCTTAAATGGCTCTGCCAGCTCCTGCACGGCCTTTCGCTGCTCCTCATTCCGCTCCCGGATCAGGCAGAGTTTTCCCTCCGCAAGGCTGCGTTTTCCAATCCTGGTCGGGAAAATGGGTTCCCGTTTCATACAGCCAAGACAGCCATTGTAGAGCCGTGCGCGCACCCACTGTGCCGACCACTCTTTATTCTCCGGGCAGACCGGCATGGCCACCGCATTCTGCAGACTGCCAAAATCCTGCTCCACCAGATTGTGTAAAAACTGCCCGTACAGAACCACCGCCTGTTTCATGAGTTCCTTATTGCGCAGGGCATCGTGGGAATTAGGATTATCCACCAGGCTGATGCCGCTGCGCGGTTCGTTGGGACACAGAGCCCGGCAGTTGATTACTGTCGGAAACGGGAACTGTTCTGCCCCGATCAGCGGAAAGTCAATGTAGAGTTTCGGAGTCTGTTCCCCTATAGGAAGAATCTGTCCGTCGCTGTACTCACAGGCCACCGTGATCCGCTCCGCGCCCTCTCCCGCAGACTGATACACCAGATGACGCGTGCGATCCCCCTGCAGAAATTCCATGCTGTACAATCCATTTCCCAGTTCCACCGGGGTTCCGTTGGTGTAAACAATCCGTTCCCTGCGGAAATCCGTCTCATAAATCAGCTCCACTGCCCGGATCTGCGGGGAAAATAACAGCGTATACAAAATCGTGTGATCCAGGTCCTCCATGCCGATCCGGGCAATCTCCCGGCTGCGTTCCTGATCGAGATGATACAGAAAGCTGGTATTGTAGCCGGTCAGATCAAACTCCTCGTCCGGGATCCCCTCTGCCTGATCTGCCGCCATAAGCTGTGCCATGGCCCGCTCAATGGCATCCAGAATTTCTTCTTTATTCAGACCACTCCGGTCCAGACAGACGGTAAACGGCAGATACGGATTGTCATCATTTTTCAGGTACGACGTTAACTCTACTCGTTCACTAAGCTGATAGGTAGACATGAAGCCCGTTCCAAACTGGCCAATGCCCTCACCCGGCTTCTTTGAGGATACCTGATAAATGATAGAAAGAATGTCCTTCACGCTGAATACCTTTCCGTTGTGGGAAAATTCCAGTTCTGTGTCCGACAGACGAATGCAGATGGATACCGGCTCTGGTGTCCCATCCGGCTTTTTGTAAGCCAGATCCCTGGCATTCTGCATCAGCTCAATCAGAAACCGCCGCGCCTGGTTCACATCGGACTCATTGCGGATCCGGTTGATAAACTGCAAAATCTTATTGGCCGCATTGGTGCGGTAAATTCCGGTAATGCTGTCCTGTAAAATCTTTGCGTAAATTCCCATGTCCCAATTTTCCTCCAGCTTTTCTATGCTTTGCAATACCCCCGCAGCACCCGCTCAAATACCCGGTAATTGTTTTCGTCCCGCGGGGTGCAGTATACGGCAAATTCCAGGTTGCAAAAGGCGTGGAGGTAATCTTTCAGCACATTCTTTGCTGCCATGGCCACGACTTCGGGATTGTTTTCGAAGGCACCGCATCCAAATGCGCCCAAGATCACCGTTTCCGCTCCTTTTGCCAGTGCTGTGTCCAGCATCCGGCGCAGGCGTTTGTCGTGGATAGCCATCAGTTCCCTGCTTTTCACGGAAACCGCGCGGTTTCCATCCCCGGAGTTGTAACGGTTGCTGGGCTTCGCCCGCAGGTTCGGTGCAGCGCAGGTGATGACATCCACCGCATACCACTCCGCTTCATCCATGCGCCGCGGCACGGCGGTATCGGTCTTAAACACCAGCACCTCCGGCGTGTAGATGATGTCATCGTTATGAATCGGATTCTGCGCCTGGCGGTGCGGGGTATAAAAACGATTCTGCATCTCCTGGGTTTTCAGGCAGAAATACAGGGTGGAGCAGCGGCAGATGCATTCCTCCTGGGCGCCCGCTCCCGTGGTGACACCGCCGCCCGGATTGGTGGCGGACGCGAAATTGTGGACCGCTACCTTCTGGCCTGCATACCCCCGCGCCGCCTCCAGGGTCCGTTTTTTGGAAACCACAACCTTGGCCGGTTTCTCATACCGGTTTTTATCCAGATCCGGCAGCGCATCCGTTTCCAGGATCAGCTCCTGGGCTGCCTGGGATGCTTTCAGGCTCTCCGCGATTTTTCTGTTCGTGCGGCACCACGCCTCCGTATCCTCAAACACCCGAATGTTATCTTCTCTTGCCATGTTATTCTTCTTCCTCCTCTGTCACAGCCATCAGCGCATGGAACATCTCCACCGCCTGTTTTGGCTCATAAATCGTAATCTTCTTTTCGCCCGTATTTACCTCAATTCCAAAAAGGGTAATTTCCGGATACTCCATCACTTCACAGGATTCGTCATGATTTACTGCCAGCGCAAACCAGGAATCCGACGACGATCCACTTAAAACATCATCGAGAAGTTCCTCAAACGTGGGATATTTCACACTGTTGATCTGCCGGTACGTCACCCTCCCGACATCGGTACTGCAGATATACAGCGGAATTCTCCTGTGTTCAAACGCATCCGGGAGATACCTGCATTGATTCACGACAGTATACTCCTTCAAAGGTTCCCCGCGAAGCTCACATTCCAGCTGGCGGTCTCCACCCTTGAAATGCAGGATAAAATCCTCAAACTTCTGTTCTGTTTTTAACGGACAGTACACCATGAACGGCTGATCCTTTTTCGCCTGTTCATAGGCCAGTTTTTCCCGTTCTTTTGTCATGTCGTAAGAATCCCACCGCGCATGGCTGGCAAAACTGTAAACTTCACCCATTGCCCCCTGATATACCTGGTCTTTATAGACAAACTCGACATTTTTCCAGCCAGTCATTCCCGGATATACCGTCTCCACACACATGAATACCTGATACCCTCTGTCCTGGCGGATCAGCCACTCCCACACATTGTCTCCGGCCGCGCCAAATTCCGTGATCAGCTTTGCCGGGCCCTTCTTTTCATAATACAGGACGATCAGGCCAAACTTGCAGCCGGTTGACAGGCAGCTGATGCTGCTTTCCCCAAACGGAGTCACCACCCCGTAATCGCCCTGTCTTTTTGCGGAATCAATGTCCTGCATCAGCGCCAGGCAGTCCGCGTCCCGGAACGCGTTCCTGTCCCGGCTGAATATCCGCAGAAACTCCCGTTCCACTTCCATGGTTTTTGTCAGAAAAACCGTTTCCTTCCCATAAAACGCTTCATCCAGCAATATCACTCTCAGCATATTAGTCCCCCTGTCTGACAACGACTCCGGCCTTCGCCTGATTGTACAGTTCATGGAACCGTTGTACCGCCTGCTCGCTCTGTTCGATCAGGATCTTCTTTTCCTTCTTGTTAACCTCAATTCCGTACAAGACCCGCTCTGTATAGTCTGACGCCTCGTATCCTTTGCCATCTTTGGGGGCATCGTCCACCACCAGGACAAACCAGGAATCATACCGGTCACGATACCGTCCACTAAAAAGCCGTCCCGGACCGTACTGCATACCCGTCATAACCTCAAGATACAGAATCTCTAAAAATGACGAATGTCCTCCGCTCCGTCTCTCCAGAAACTCAGTTCCTGCCGCATTGCTCCCGCAAATATAGAGCGGATAATCTGGACGGTAATTTCTGTCATCCAGGATGTACGGACAGGAATTGACCACCGTATAATCCTCAAAGTCCAGCAGGATCAGTCCCAAATAGATCTCTGCATCCGAAAATCTGCCCGCAAACTCCGCGATCGGAACCTCTTCCTGCACCGGGAAGCTGACATAAGCATCCCGCATGTCATTTTTCCATACGAACTCATGGGAATAATTTTCCTGGTTCTTTGTCATCTTCCATCCAGCTTTTTTCCACTTCTGAAGAATCTCCGAAAGATTTTCCTCATAGCTCCCATACGTTTCAATTCCATCCGTAATCGTGAAATTCTCTATCTCCAGCAGTTCCGGTCCCAGATCCTGTCTTCTGATGTATACCGTTTCTCTTATATTTTCGGAAAGCCATTTCCACACATCAATTCCGACTGTTTTCAGATAAAAACGTCGGCACTGGTATTCCCGCTGATTCCAGTGCAAAAAGGTAAGGCCCAGCTTACAGTCAATGGGCAGACAGAACATCGGCATTTCCCCCTGGGGCGTCACAAGTCCGTAATCGCCCTTCCGCTGTGCACCGGCAAATGTTTTCAGAAAATCCAGGGATTTTTCATCCCAAAACGCGTCATCACCATCCGTAACACCAGCAAATGCTTTGAGATTATTATTTAAGATCCGCAGGAAATCCTGCTCTACGCTGTAGGAGTGCTCATCGGTAAAATCATCATAAAAGAAACGGTCTGTTACGATAAAATCCAGTCCCGCCGCGTCTGCCTGCTCCGTCAGCCTGATTCTCTTTGCCTTCATTCTCCGCGTTTCTTCCCGCTGCTCCTGCTGCCATTTTTCAACCGGATTCAGACCCCAGCACTCCACCAGACTGCTGATCCAGTCAGAAACAGCCTCCGGCGCCTCCTCCCGGTACATCCAGGTTGTCGTGAGAAGCACCTGAAGCGGAAACGCTCCCATATTCTCCAGTCCGGCGATCGAAACTTCATGAAAAAGTCCTTCTTTTCTCAGGAATTCCTCCAGGCTGTCTCTCACCTGCAGCGTGGTCCGCGCATCCTCCCCGCAGACCAGCAGGTCAATATCCGAGGTCTCCTGATACTCCTCCGTGAGAAAACTGCCGTAACAAAATACAGTAAACCAGTGCTCCTTCGGAAGCGTATCCAGAAATGCCCGGATCCTGTCCATGATTGCCCGGCGCTTTTCCAGGGTATCCCGCTCTTTATAAGGAAGGATCCGGCAGTCTTCCGGCAATGCCTGGTAATACCGTTTGGAAACAATACCGGAATTTTCTCCCAGTCCATCTTCCCATAACGCGTCAAAGCAGCTACGCATGGCCCCCGCTATATCCGGGAAATTTTTCTTTGCCTCCATGAGCAGCGGGCAAAAACCATCCCGGACCTTATTGTGTCCTGTTTCCGCGCCGATAGCGCTTATCACCCGTTCCTCATCAAAGCTTATGGTGACAATTGCCCCTTCTTCTTCCCCCATAGGCATCCGGAAAGACTTTTCCTCGTCTATGTCTGTCCCTTTCAGCGTCGCATAGATATGTACCAGCCACTGGACTGTAACCAGAATGTCATCAAAATACAGCAGAAGCAGGTTCTTTTTCTCCTCCCAGCTCAGCATCTGGCAGTCACTGCTTTCGTTCTCTTTGGAACGGATCGTGAAGCAGGCCGATTCGTAACGCAGCTGTTCCACTTCGTTTTCCAGCTCTTCCAGTCTCCCTTCCACCCGCTCACGGATGGAAAATCCAGCCGGTGCGATTCCCTGCTTTTTCTGCTCCGCTTTCAGATTTTCGATGACCTCCTTTAAATTCTGCATATTTTACTTTTCCTCCCGTAAGTAACCAGTTTTGTTATTTTTACTGTTTCCAAGAGATCTTAAGGGATCCGCATAATCGTGAATGCTTTCTATTTCCATTGTCTCAGGATTGCAGATCAGTTTGAGCAGGTGGTAATGCTCTCCGGAATGACGCATTTCAGCGTCAAACAGGCGCACAACATTTTTATACCGGCTTCCGGAGGTGCTGATCTTGATTTTATATTCGATACGTTCATCATCTATCTCTGTATTATCTTCCCGGTGACTATAACATGCCCGAACGTCAAAACCTAAACTCCGCGAGCTCATCCGTTCTATTTCTATCAGATACCTGCCATTTTCTGTTACCATAAAACAAGAATCATCTTTTCTGTCATACTCTTTATATCCTTTTTTCTGAAACTGGCCTATCAGCCAATCAAAGACATATGTTTCTCCCACATTTCTTATCTCACGGATTACGCTCTCTTTTTCTTCCTCTGAAAGCTTTTTTATGCGGTCATCACCCTCAAAATCCACATCTCTTTCGAAGTCATAGTCAATCCCGCTTTTGTCTTCAAGCTCCTGTTCCCCTTTGTATTTCTTTCCACCGGCCAGAAGTTCCAGCAGTTCATCGACAGAATCCGCATTGAACTTTTCAAGAAGTTCATGCAGCTGATCTGCCTCTTCGCTTGCTTTGGTTATTTCCTGCATAGTCAAAAGTTTTATCCTGTCTGCTTCGTTATAAAATTCGGGGAAAAGATCCCAAACACCATGACCATAACGTCCAATCCAGAAGTAGAGCCGTCTGCAGGCATCCTGAACTTCTTTTTTCTGCGCTGAAAGCGCCCCCGACACGAACAGGTTTGCCAGAAAATAATTGATTTCCTTTGCCAGATCACAGTTGGCCCATTCTTCTATGGGCCAGTCCCGAATTTCCAAATAATCTGTAGGCTCCCCCAGCCATCTCGGAGTTATCATATCCTCACGGTACTCAGCGCAAAGGTCATCCCTGATTTTCAGCAGTTCTTCATCCAGAAAGCCTTTTATAGAATTCTCCGGCCTCACAAACTGTCCTTCGTGGTTTAATAAAATGCCCTGTTCTTTCAGTTCATCATATGGCAAATACTTTTTGCCCAAACACCAGACACCTCGCAACCAGTCACAGGTCTGTTGTTTTCCTATTGCCAGCACGCTGGAAAGTTTTTCCAGGCATTCACATCTCATAATGTCGTCCATCATAACGTGTAAAACTGCAGCATATGTTTTTTCCCACATAGACTCTGGAATCCGTTCGTCCTGGATTGGCTTCACATCAATCGGAATTTCCAGATCCATTGCTTCTGCAGCCAGATTTCTTATCTCCTCATCCGGTCCGCAGGCCAGAAGAATTCCCCATATCTGATTGTGAGTCTGTACAATTTTTTTCTTCAGTTCTCTGGCTTCCTCATCATATTTTGCGTACCGATACCCATCAAAATAAAACTGAGGTTCTCCAATCGCATGGATCAGACGGAGCATGTCATAGGATTCTGGCTGCTTCCCTTCCACTATAGGGAACAATGGAGAAATCAACACCGAACGAAGCGATAATTTTTCCTGATTGAAATTCAGTTTCTCCCGGCTTTCCTGGTCGAGATCCAATTGATCCAGGATTTCGGATACATCTTTCAGACATTCCGGAATTCCCGGATCTGTTTTCACTTCCGTGATCCTTCTCAAAACAGGCGGATACACCTGATTCACAAAAACAGCCACCTTACCCGCCATGATCTGATCTGAAAGTTTCTCATTTTTCATGGCCGCCTGATACAGTTGAAAGACCCAGTCCGTGTGATCCGGTCCCGGATTCTGTTCTATCAGATAATCCAGAATTTCCTGGGCATGCTCCAGAAGATAAGCCAGACTGATCTTTTTCTCTTCCGGAACCGGATAACCGGAAAACACCGATTCCCAGTCCGTCTGATCTACAGCAGGCAGGAACAAATCCACCGAAGCCAGAAGTTCCTTTACCAGTTCTTTTTCCTCCTCTGTCTCACCCACCACAATACATACCCTGTCATCGTTCAGGCATTTCTTCCCGGTTCTGGTGTAGAACAGCTTTTCCCGGCTTATCACCTGCAGACACTGCTCATAAAAATTCTGCTGTTCATATGGTTCTGTCCCTGCGCCCACATGGTTCAAAATAGGAATGCGGACTGTATGTTCCAGTCCTTCCACGCCCTCTTCCACCAGGTTATGAAGGAAATGGCTATACAGCCTTACTGTCAGGGGAAGAATGTCTTTATGCTTCTTTATACAATTCATTGGCATCCTTTTTGCCTCCTTTCTGCTGTTTTCCTCAATAACATGTCCTTACTTTCCGTATAGATACCCTGGCTGGTATCCTGTACTCTAACCGGCTACAATAATCAGGATTTATCTCCTTAATAAAAGTAACCAACAGGTATCCATCTACGCTGGTGACCTTTCCCTCTATCGTTACCGTCTCCAGCGAAGCCAGGTGATTCTGCATCTCTTTTTTCTCCATGACCTCATAAAACAAGTCAGGGAGACGCGCCGTTTCCTGCTCAGGCTCATAACCCGGCTCATACCACACCGTTTCCAGCTCACCTTTCTTTAACTGATGACATGGATCCGTATATTCTGTCACTTCAATAGCTTTGCCCGTCTCTGGATCACAGACCACCCGCAGCCGGTTTCTCTGAATGCCCGCGCCGCAGAACTCACCCTGGATCGCGATATTTCCAATATGATGCTCTGCCACCTTCTCCGGAATGCTGTGCTTATGGGCGTAAATCCACATTGCGCATTTTTCGTTATCCACGTACTCATAGTTTCTGCCGCACACGCCAAAATGTCCGTCTTTCCAGTACATGGTCACACTGGTTCCGTCCATCTTGGTGCTGATGTAATAGCCCTTCACCTTTTTAAATTCGTCGATCAGCTCCGGGTATGACTGCACTCTCAGCTCATTCGTCTTCGGAATGTCACCAGGGAATCTATGGAGCACCGTGCCATTGGTCAGCACCGTCTCGCCCACTTCCCATTTTCTGATGCCAAGGATTTCTGTCACATCGTCACCGACCTGATACTCTCCCTCCGGCAAAATGGACAGCGGCTGCACCAGGCCCTGGGAAATCTGGCCTCTGAATTTTCTGGTTTTCAACCGGAAACCGGCGCCAAACACCTCATCCTGTTTGAAGCTGGTGTCCCGCAGAAACTCAAACTCGTCACACACCGGGAGAAAAGAATCCACCTCCATGTAGACGCACTTGTCGCCCACCTGAAACTCACCCTTGTTCGCCACGCACTGCCATCCAAGGACATGCACGCACTCAATCATATCCGCACCCTCTCTTTCCTCTTCCAGTAAGAGTTTCTCCACTCCTGGCCACGGATAAATGCTTTTGCCTCTGCAATATCCATGGTCTTTTTATTTACCACAAGCTTCGTCGGAATAAACCGCGGCTTCCCATTCTTCTCGTAGCTTTCGCCCTGCATTACAACGACTTTTGCTTTATATTTGTCCGCAATGCGCTCCAGCACGCGCTTCATATCGTACTCATTGCTGATGTTCCAGCAGGGCTTTTCTGTCTGATACCAGATGGCAAGTTCTCTCTGCCTCCACTCCGGTTCCCGCTGTCTGGAGCTGCAGAGCACATAGTCAAACCCATGCAGTCCATGAGGCCCGTCCCCACACGGCTCCCCGGCCCCCTCCAGATTGTAGCGGGTCGGCAGTTCACGCTTCACCGCAAATGTCATCGATGCCTGCGAAATGTCTGCCCTGACCCAGCGCGGAACCCGCGTAGAATAACAGTCTGAATGACCGTGGCTCATCCAGCGCAGACGGTTCACGAAGCGGCTGTGCCAAAAGCGCTGCAGGAACGTCCTGCGGTGTGCAACATAGAAAACATAAGGTTTCACGTACTTTACTTCTGTCATCTTTCTTCAGCTCCTTTACTTTTATTATACTGGACCCAATACTCCCGGTCTATAGTTTTTGGTTATTTCAATGTCTCTTTCAATATTTTGTTAGCATAAAATGTGACATCTCAAGATAAAAAAAGAGAAAACCATACCGCGAACGATTTTCTCTTTCCGTACTTTTATAAACTGGTGATTCCGAACATATCTGTTTTGTCTCTCAGCATTTCTCCCTTTCCATCAATGGTAATGTATACCTCCACGATCCTTTCCGGAGATATTTTTCTCTTCACTTTGTAAAAAGCAGTGTACTCCCCCAATGCGCAAGAGCGGACCATTACGCGCTCAGCAATCTCATACAACGGCCTGCTGCGCTTGCTTTTCTCTTCTTCATCCCAATTGTACAGATCCAGGGCATACTGCATCTTTTCCCGCAGATAAATATCTGTCGTATCCCAGACAAAACGCCATCCAGCCCATTCATCCAGATAATCAGAAAGCATCCGCACTCTTCTTCCCACGGTCCGGTTTGATTCTTTTATATAATGTTTCAGTTCTTCTGAAAGATACACATACTTTTGCCCGCTGTATAACTGGCTCTTTTCAATCATATGTTCCCTCTGGTCATCTACAGACAGAATGCTTAACAGCAACAGAAGCTGCCAGTCATTCTCGTCGAATTCCAGATACTGAATCAGATGCAGACTTAGATATTCTGTGAGTATATGATCCTGCATTTTTCCTTTAAGAGCCGCAATCTGTTCCGTCTCCTCATATCTTTTCGGGCAATCATCAAAAGAAATCGTTCCCTTTGTAATCCATGCGCCCCACTTATTTTTTAATGCGGAAAACAGAGCCATCCGCTCCGAAAAAACCTTGCAGGCTTCCGGATCTTTCATAGCTTCTTCATAACGATTAGCAAAACTGTCCCTCAGACTGTCCAGAATCAAATTCTGTTTATCCACGGGAACATACCGAAACTTAGAGAGAATTTCCTGCTCATGCGGTTTTATTGTATAAAAAACATGCAAATAATCCAGCAAAAGATCCTGTTTCTTCGGATCCAGTCCGGCAAATAATCTGCAGACAGCCTGAGAATAACTCTCTTTTACAATTTTCCCGGCTATTTCTATTATTTCCGGGATACTTCTCTTCACCTTTGTACGCTCATATTCTGCTATTCTCTGTTCTCTGATCAGTTCTTTCACCAAATGCAGAATCTTTTCCTGCTGCTCTGTATCTGGAACCGTTTCCCCGGTAACATATCTGCTTACCGTGCGCGCAGTTACACCGAGCTTTCCTGCTACAGCCGGTCTGCCTACTTTGTTGCTTCTCATCATGTTTTTCAGTTTTTTACCAAATTCGTTATCCATAAACAGCTGATCTCCTTCTCGCTTTTGCGTGTCGCTTTTGTATGTCTCTTTTTTATCCTTATTGCATAGTATGTTTTTTATGCTGAACTGTCAACAGAGACTTCCCTGCTTGCTCCAGATGCCGTCTAACCGTTCCACCAGCACAGGAAATAGAATTTCTCCGAACATGGCACTCTGCATGGGCAATATTCTGTTGTCTGCTAGTTCACAGGCCACAACAATACGGTTTTTATCTTCTCCTACCGTTTCATACAGCAGAGTTCTGCTGCTTTCCCCCTGAAAAACATCCATCTCCTTCAGGCCGTTTTTTCGTTCTTGTACGGTTCCACGCTTACAGACCATACTCTCCTTCCGTTCAAAGGTATCCCATACCATTTCCACAAACTGAATCTGAGGCATCGTTAAGAGTACAAAGGGTACCTGATATCTTAACACTTCACACAGTGCTTTCGCCTGTTTGTAATAATTTTCCGATCCCAATTCAAGACGGATTTCCGTATGGAAAGCAGAATCATTAAATGCCTCCTCCGGTTTTTCTTCCGCGACTGCCTCCAGCACTTCCCTTTTTGCCTTTTCCAAAAACATGAAAATACCTTCTTCCCGGCCAGTTTCCAGGCCCTCCGCATTCATGGAAAAACGTTTATACAGACCACCCTCTTCCAGATAAGAAGAAATGGTAATACCACTTCCATAAAACGGCGATGTCTGCCAAACTGCTCTCATATCATAGAGCAGATCGAGCAGTTCTTCCAGCCGGAACCCTCTCCCATTATGAGAAAGCTCCAGCCTTGTATCCGTAAGCCTGCATCTTACAGCAACCTGTTCCATTCCTTTCTCTGTTTCGCATCCCATTGCTGTTGCTTTTTTCAGAAACCATTTCAAAATCTTTTCTGCCATCTTTGTACGCCTCCTTAGCACAGAAATGTTACCTTTTCTCCCATAAATGACCGTATAATTTTTATTCTACATATTAAACAGCTTCCTGCATATCCGGCTCCATCAGATTTCTGGTTTTTTCCTTTAATATTCTGGTCTTTTCCCGCTGCTCCTGCCGCAGCTTATCCATGGGATCATATCCCCAGCGGTCTACCAGCCTTTTTACCCACTCCCCAAAACAAAGCCGATTCGGGACTTCATCTTCATACAACCAGGTACTTGTCAAAAGAGCCTGTAATGCAAATGGACTTGTATGTTCCAGTCTGGTCACTGGAAGTTCATGAAACAGTCCTTCTTTTTCCAGGAACTGAGCCAGACGGCTCTGTACAGCTAATTCTGTTGTAAAACTATCCGCAATAATCAGCAGATCAATGTCCGAAGTTTCCTGATATCGACTCGTCAGAAAGCTTCCATAACAAACTACGGTAAACCATGCATTCTCCTTGCCTCTGGGCTGTAAATTTTTTCTTGGAATGGAATCTAAAAATGCTTCTATCTTTTTCATAATCTCACGACGCTTTTTCAGCGTATCACGCATTCCATAAGGAAGCACATAGTAGTCCTCCGGCAGCTTTTTATAGTACTGTGCAGAAATACTTCCCGGAATATCCTCCAGTCCAGCCTTCCACAATTCCCCGAAACATTTCTTAAACAGTCCCATCATATCGGGGAAGTCCACATTATAATCCATAATCACCGGGCATAACAGATCACTGGTATAATTGGGCATACGAAGTAATGACGCCGCCTTCCGAATTCTTTTCTCAGAAAAACTCATGAGAATAATACTCTTTTGCTCCGGTGACACATCATAATCAAAATCATCCGGTCCTTTGATGTTCTTTCCCTTTAAGATTCCAAAAAAACGAACAAGCCACTGCACATCCCACATAATATCCGCAAAAATCAGTAGCATGTCACTTTCTGCCATTTTCATGTCATCCCACACATCCGGACTGATTCTGTCAATATTAAATTCGCCGCTGTGATAAGCCGCCCCGTAACGCAGCCTGGCTATGTCATATTCCAGCTTATCCATCGTGCCTTCCACACGATTGCGGATCGTATATGGCGCAGGTATGATCCCCTGTTTTTCCTGTTCATCTCGTAAATCTTCAATAAACCAGCTTATTCTTTCCATGTTCCGTTGCCTTTCATGTATGTAAATGCTCCGTTTCCTGAGTGTCTGCAGCTCATGCTTATACTTTTATTATAGTTAATCTGTTCTCTCTGGTCTATGGATTTTGGTTATTTCATTGTCTCTTTACCATATTTTTTCGACCTATAATATGACATGATAAGCACATCTTCTCCTATCATTTCACACAGCAGGGTTCTGCTGATTTTCCCTGAATATCTTTTCACGGGAAATTTAACTTTCCACCCACAAATAGCCGTTTTCTTTGTTTTTCAGACGTTCTCCCAGATATCTCAACGGATTCGCGTAATCGCGGATGCTCTCCACCTCCATTGTCTCCGGGTTGCAGATCACCTTGACCAGATGGTAATGTTCTCCACAGCGCGCAATTTCGCACAGCTCTTTGTCAAACAGGCGAAATACCTTTTTATACTGACTGCCCGAAGTGCTCACCTTGATTTTGTATTCACGATTCTCATCATACGTATCCACGCCGCCATCCATATGTGTGCACAGAACATCCATATCATAGCTGTCGTCTCTATGGCTCTTATTTCCTGATTTTATCTCCACCATATACCGGTTGTTTTTTGTTGCCATGTAGCAAAAATCGTGATCCTTAATTTGGGTTTTATAGCCTTTTTTCCGGAACTGCCCGACCAGCCATTCGAAGACATAATCTTCTCCCGCTTTTCTGACCTCACCAATGACCCGGTCTTTTTCATCCTGCGAAAGCTTTTGAATGGTTTCGTCCCCTTCATAATCCACGTCTTTGTCGAAATCATAGCCGAGGCCGCTTTTGATCCCAAAGGCATGCCCGCTTTTGAATTTTTTCCCACAGACTACAAGGTCCAGCAGCTCATCCGCGGAATCAACACCCGCTGTTTCGACAAGTTCACGCAGCCGGTTCGCGTCCTCATTCATTCTGGCAACCGATTTCACGGTCAGCAGCTTCGCGCAATCTGCCTCACTCCGAAATTCAGGGAAATAATTCGTGCACGCTCTGCACGTTCTGTTCGTTTCAAGCCAGCCATACAGCCGTCTGCAGGCATCCTGAACCTCTTCGCTCTGTTCAGAAAGGGGTTTCGAGGCAAACATACGGTTCAGGCCGTAACTGATCTGCCTTGCCAGTTCAAAGTTGTCTATCTGGCGTATCGGCCAGTCATAAAGCGCAGACTCTACCCGCATATGCAGCCGTTTTGATTCCATATTGGAATACGAACTATCTATCCTGAGGCCATCCCTGATCTGTACCAGTTCGTTGTCCAGATATCCCAGGATTGCATTCTCCGCCGCGATGCATTCCCCCGCGCGGTTCGGAAAAATGGCCTGGGTCATCAGGATTTTCATTGAAAAATACTCCCTGCTCACATCGTAGAGATGGTCAAGCCACTGGAACGTCCGTAATTCATCCATCTCCAGCATGGCGGAAAGCCGCTCTATGCAGCCGCAATCCCGAACGCGTTCCATCATGCAGCACAAAACTCCCATGTATGTTTTCTCCCACATAGATTTCGGGAGCCGTTCATCCTCGATCCGTTTCAGTTCAATCGGGATTTCCAGGTTCATTCCCTCTTCTGCCAGTTTTTTTATCTTCTGATCCGGTCCACAGGCCAGAAGAAGCCCCCAGATCTGGTTGCGGGTCTGCAGAAATTCTTCCTCTGCCTCAACTTCCTCTTCCTCGTCATCTAAAAGATAAAGTGGAGGATCCCCGATGGCGTGGACCAGCCGGTCCATTTCAAAAGTCCCGGGCCGATCCCCTTCCACTGCGCGAAACAATGGCGAAAGCAAAACGGAACGCAATGCTAATTTTTCCTGACCGAAATCCAGCCGGTCCATGGCCTCGGATATATCCTTCAGACATTCCGGAATATCCGGGTCCTTTTTCACCTCCGTGATCCGTTTCAGAACAGGCGGGTCAACCTGGTTTACAAAAATGGCCACATTGCCCGCCATGATCTGATCCGCCAGCTTCCTGTTCTTCATGGCCGCCTGGTACAACTCATAAATCCAGACCGTGTGCTCTGTTCCAGGATCCTGCTCTATCAGGTAATCCAGAATTTCCTGGGCATGCTCCAGCAGGTAAGCCAGGCTGATCTGCTTCTCTGCCGGAACCGGATAGCCGGAAAACACCTCTTCCCAGTCTGTCTGATCCACCGCCGGGAGAAACAGATCCACGGAAGCCAGAAGCTTCTTTGTGACTTTTCTCTCCTCCGCCGTCTCCCCCACCACAATGCAGACCCGGTCATCGTTCAGGCATTTCTTTCCGTCTCTGGTGAGAAACAGCTTCTCTCTGCTGATCAGTTCCAGACAACGCTCAGAAAACTCCTCCTGCCCACAGCCTTCTTCCCAGGCAGACACTCCTTTCCGTTTCGGAATGCGGACCGCATTCTCCACACCCTCAAAACCCTCCTCGACCAGGTTGTGAAGGAAATGCCCATATAACCTCACCGCCAGGGAAAGGGCATCCTGATTATCCATACCCGCGCCGGACATGGCATGGGGATTTTTGTAGTTAGACATTTGCATATTTAGTGTCCTCCTTTTGTGTGGTTAGACATTTTTCTGTGGTTTCTCGTTGGTTTGTTGGTTAAAATTGTTGTTTTAGACTTATTTTTGTGGTTTTATGTTGTTTTCGTTGATTTAGACATTTAATTTTTGCAGTTTGATATGTCTAATTTTTTGTCTATTTTCATCTTTCTTAGACTCTATTTTAGAACGTAGATGTGGAAATGTCAATGGGGTTTTGAGAATTTTGATTAAACCGGTGGTTGAAAAAAGAGGATGACATCACGGCGGGGGTGACGTCATCCTCTTAGAGAGTGGAATATTATTTTTTTAGGTTTTCCTGATTCATCATAATCATAGCATTCTTTTCTTGTTCCAGGGAAATAATCTATCAGTGCTTTAAGAATTTCCGGTTCTTCCGAAAAAGCTGTCATCCAGACCGAAAAGAAACCATCCTCCGCAGCAGTCATTAAGATTTGCTTTTTCATATCCTCTTTAAACAAGTCCGGAGCATCTTTAATATGCTGCCAATGAGTGAGGGACTGCAGTGCCCTGTGATAAGAAGCATTTCGATTCAAAATCTTCTGTCTTTCTCACCACTTTCCCGGGCAGGCTTATTGCCTAAGCCAACGGCCTCATATGTATTAACCGCCCTTTGATAAATAGTTCCAGTTGGATCAAGATCTTTCAGTTCTGTTTCATTGACCATAGGATATCCATTTTTATAAGTATAGGCAATGGCTGTATTGTCTTCATCCGGCCATAAATACCATTTTTTATCCTGTGGCGCTACCTTGTCCTTCTTTCTGGTATTGCAATACTTGCAACTCAGAAGAAGATTTTCCCATTCCGTCAATTCTCCTCCGAGGCTTTTTGAAACCTTATGTTCTACCTCCGGCACATGTTTAATTAACATTTCACAATATGAACAATATAAACCTATTCGTTCCCGCTGAAATGGGATTGCGTCCTGATACCTGTTTATATTTTCATAAGGTGAATCCCCTTTATCTACTGCTCGCATTTCTTCGCTTTCCACGCTTTCTCAATATACTGCTGATGCACCCATGCCATATAGGCAGGGTTTTCACTATATTCTGCTTCTAATCTGGCCAGTTCTTTTCCAAGCTCGTCAATTTCTTCCTGTGTCCGTGCTTCTTCTAAAGCGGCAAAATACTTTCGGGCCGCCTCATAAATTTTCCGCTTTTTTTCACTATACTGCGGCAGAACAACTCCCATAATCTCCTCAGCTATATCTTCCAGTCCTTCTCCGGAATACTCGCTGTCTAATGGCTGATCCAGTGTGATCAGTTCTCCTTCTTCCAGGGACTGAATGATAAACGGAGAATGGGTCGCGCAGATAAACTGTATCTTTGGAAACTGTTCCTTTAAAATTCTGATGATACGTTTCTGCCAGGTTGGATGCAGGCTCAAATCTACTTCATCAATCAGAACGATTCCCGGCGTTTCTTTCAAAGCTCTTTCTTTTAAATAAGGATTCAAAATACACATTCTTGTTGCAATATCCAGCATAATCTTGATAACATTCCGGTATCCATCACTCAGCATCTGAAATGGAAGAACCGTTCCTTCTTCAGTTTTCAGCGCAATGATATCCTCCTCAAACTTCGTCGAAAATATAATTTCTTCTCCTGGCTTCAGTTCCTCCCGGAATGCTTCATTGACAGCCTGCTGAATGGCCTCATATGCCGGAAACAGCTTTCCGTCATTTTCTTCCATGGCAACCGTCTTTAATGTCTGAATATAGCGGAATGCAAGATCCAGTCCATGCTGCACATCCAGACAATGGCTATACGCATCAGTCCTACTGAAAACACCTTTTTTCACAGATGTTTTATTTCCGTCTTTCCATAATCGTGCACTGCTCAGGTACAAAACCAGTGGAAGAACCACATCCTCATCGGAATGGTCCGCCTCTGAAATTTTTCGTTCCCACTCTACTACAGTCAGCTGCATGGGATTGGAGCCACCAAATTTCGTACGGGCATCTTCCTTTAACACCACTCTCTGAAATTTGATAGGCTCTTCTGATTTATCCCATTGCGCCGTACAAGAAACTCCGCTTGGATACTGCGGAACCATTCCAGTTGTAAGAATAGTATTATCATCTGAAATCTGTGCTTCCCACCGTACATCTCCAGTCTTGATGTTAAAAACAAATCGGGATGGAACATAGGTTTTAAAAGCTGCAAGATACGCTCCCAGCATTACATTTGCGGCCTCTAATACAGTGGTTTTTCCAGAGCCGTTTTTCCCTGCAAATACATTCATTCTTGGATTTAACGTAAACGTCTCGTTCTCAAATCTTCTGTAATTGGCAAGATTTAATTCCTGGATGTTAAATTCACACATATTTCTGCCGCCTTTCAACTGGTGTCTTTTTGATCTTAACTATAGCATTTTCATGGGGCGATTGTCAATTTTGTGGTTTGTGCAGAGCAAATGTATACATATATACTCACGATAAACGCACACATCATCTTTTGATAATTTCTTTCACGATTTCCAGTGGAATATACTTCTGAATATAATCATCCCACTCTGGCAATTTTTCTGTTTTTCCTAAATTAACATCTGGATTCAAATACTCATATCCAACATCAACAGAATCTTTAATCTCCAGTTCATCCAAACCTGAAAGATTTTGTGTATCTTTTAATTGTTCTATCAATTTTGAATAATTTTCTATCACAGGTCCCAGGCTCGTCCTTTTCCTGCCATTTTTCCAGATTTCTTTGACTTTTTCCTTATCAACTTGAATTTTGTAATGATATTCTTTCTCTCCTTCCTTACCACATGCTACTGCAATAGCACCTAAAACATCTTCATGTGTATCTCTGAATTCTTCTTTTTTCTTGCAGAAAGCTTCTTCATCCTCACGTTTTTCCATATCTTTATTTTTCTTAGCAAGCAGATCACATACTTCTTTTATAATATCTTCCGCTTCTTTCTTTTCAAGTTCGTTAAAACGCTCCTTCCATACTTTCCTGTCCGTGCTTTGACTTTCATTCTCAAGAATAAATATAATCAAATCATCCTTTATCTTTTTCTTTTCAGTATCTTTATTCTCACAATTCTCCAGCGCTTTCTTTACCGCGTTCTTAAATGAATTTTCAGATGAATTTTCCTCTGAAATCTCCATTTTGCTGACAAGCCCTTTTTCCTGGTAGTATTTCACTATTTTAAGTTTTCCAAGAATAAAACGATAATAGACGGTAGTATCATATGTTTTATTCACAATAAAATTATAAATAAAAATTTCATCCTGCTGACCTACTCTGTCGATTCGGCCTATACGCTGCTCCAGTATTGCCGGATTAAAGGGAAGATCATAATTAATCAAGACTTTTGCGCATTGAAGATTTACTCCTTCCTTTAACATATCACTGCATACCATAATTGCTTTTGAAGCTTTCTTAAACCGTTCTATCACCCCTTCCTGTTCAGTCAAAGTGCTCAATCTTTCTTCATACTTTTTTTCATCCTCCCTGCCTTCTTCCGGTATCTTAACCGGAATGGAGAACAGCTTATATTCTTCACCCAAATGCTTAAATAAATATGCGCAAAGATGCTTACACGTTTCCAGATAATGTGCAAACACGATAATTTTATCCTGATCCAGCCTTCTTATTTTCTCCACTAGCTTCTTCGCTTTACTATCATCCTCCTCATCTAATTCCTCTATTTTCGTATCATCACACTTCAATTCTTCATTCTCATCCCATATTTCTTCAAAATCTTCTTCTAACCCATTCATAAACTCAATTTCATTATTATTGTAACATTGCTGCAGAGCATATAAACTGCTTGAACCTATATGCCTATACACAGTCTTGCCAAATTCGTCATCACGGACCGAATCTGTGGTGTCATAAAATTGCTGTTCTTTTTCATTTAAATCACAGTAAACACTCTCTATTTTTCTTATTGCACCACCAGGAAATGCCTCTGCTTTTTTGTTATGCACAACAACAGGCGTTTCACCAAACAGTTCCATTTCAGTTTCCCAATCCGCATAGCTGTTATTAATCGGCGTTGCTGACAAAAACAACTTATGACAACCATTATTATTTCTTAATAATTCGTTTAAGTATCGATACCTCGCTGATTCCCTGTTTCTGTAATAATGTACTTCGTCAACTATTATCATTTCAAATTTTGAATTAGATTTTTCAGAACATTTCTTTAATTGAGATAATGGTAATATATATACCTGATAACAGCCACGATCAAGCTCACCATTTTCTGCTATCTTAGCTGAAATATGAAATAATTTTTGTAATTGTTCCTTCCACTGGATACACAAAAACTTGGGCACTATGATTAAAATTTTTGCAGAATTGTCGTATTCCCTTTCCAGTTTTTCCTTAGTAATAATGCCTACCTCAATAGTTTTACCTAGTCCAACATCATCTGTAATGAAAATATTTTTTTTATTTTCTTCCCAGTAGCATCTATACGCATCATATTGAAAAGGATTAAATCTGATTGGACAATTCAGTAAAGCATATGGAAGTGGAAATTTTTTTGGGGCAGATTTATCACACATTTTCATTTACTCCATTCGTAGAAATTCCTTTTTCCCATTTTTCTAATAAATATCTATGTATCAAACTTGGTTGAAATCTTATTTCATATGGCTTATCCAAATATTTTTCTTTAATATAAAATTTTAATGTTACATCGTCATTATTGCTGATAAATTCTACTTTCTGCGCATAATAAAACAAATCCGCGCAGGAATTGCAACACAAAAAATGATATACTTTTTTTCTTTTTTCATCTATAACACGTTTTATTCTCATGGTTGAAAGTTCTGTAATTACTAACCTTTTACATAATGGACAAGTTCTCGCATATCCGGCAAGAAATTTTTCTCCTGTATAACAAGGTTCCATCAGCAGTTTTTTTCGTTCTTCAATGCCTTTACTATTCCAGCATTCCTCTGCAAAATTATCTTCATTCCATTTTTCCTTTAACCTTTTATATTCATCCTCCTCTATCTCCTCCACATTACAAGACCATGTATCATCATAGGTTGTCATTGTATATTGACGTTCTTCCAATGTTATGTCCAAACAATCACTCAGATATTTTTTTATACATTCACGATATCTTCTGGGATCACGCATACCAAACAGATATACCTCTTTTTTATCCTTATTCATTTTCATTACTGTATATCCAATGTCACGCTCTTTTATCTCTCCAATCTTAAAATCTGTATTCTCAATGTACTTATCAAGATTACCCTTAAGTCTTAATTCTTCTTTAATATCATCCAGTACTTCTTTCAGAACATCATTTTCAGAACCATCACTTGTCCTGAGTTCATCACACAAAACAATCAATGCAGCTGCCTTTGATATCTTATTAATAATGTCCGAATACTTTTTAAGATCACCTTCTTTCAATTTCAATTCCAATGGGTCATTGACATTTTGTTCACTTCCATTTAGACGATCCAAACAATCCATAATTTTTTCTATATAAGTTTCCTTCATATCCTGATTACAGATTTCTACCATACGTTTCAAGATTTTCCAACGATTTTCATCAACTTTTTCAAATCCATAATGCAAAAGAGCAAAAGAATTTATAGCTTGTAATGAATCTTGCTGGAGAAACTCTTCAAAACTTTTTCCTCCACATAACTGCAAATAATCGCTATCGGGTATTTTATCATTTTTATCATAATACTCTTCGTCTACAAAAAATTTTTTTATCTCTTCGTCGGGAGGATTGGCATCAAATTTTTGTCTATAAAAAATCATGCCTTTTGAATATTTAAATTCCCCGCTTAGCAATTTTAATGGTATATTTTTTCCTTCGAGACTTTTATCCTTTTGTTCACTTTTCTCCTTTCTCCAAAAGCGCTCGTATGTTAAATAATCTAATGCTTTACATAACTCTTGATCTTCTTCTACCTCCTTACTAAGAAGGTCTTCCGCAACATCATTGAGTTCTGATTCATCTTTTAAATCTATAAGCTCCGTCGGTATTTTATAGCTCTGATCTCCTTGAATAAACTCTTCAAAATCCTTTCGTTCAACGTCTTTGAATTTATCAGGCTTTTCTATTTCTTTGACAATTTCTTTATTCAATAATATTTGTTTCACCTGCAAATCAAAGTCTTCTAGAAAATACATTTTCATAGCATCCAATTACTAGCCCTCTTTCTGTAAGTCATAAATCTCTCTAAGAATTCCCCAAAAATAATCTGAATATGCTTCTACACTGTCTAATTTCTTTTTCAAATGTTCAATAATTACCTTCTTACCAAATTCTTTAATTATTTCTGTCATTCCTGCTCCGTATAAATAATCTCTTACACGTTTTTTTATTTTTATTTCTTCTTCTGTTTCTGAACCTTTAAGGCAATTTTTATCAATCCATAACAAATCAATAATCCTATAATATCCCTCTGAGTTCACAACATTATTGTCTAAGTGATAATACCAGTCAACGTCCGCTATTTTCGAGAACATTCTCTTTCCTTTTTCTATATAAGGATAAATAGGACAATTCTTTTTTCCTTCTCCCTCCGGAAGACTCTCAAATATACTTTTCCACAAATTCTTAAAAAACTTAACAAACGAATCTGAATCATCCTCTGTTTCCGAAAGTTCGTAAGAATCTTGCAAAACATTTTCAAACCATTTTCCAATGCATGATATAGATATAGCCTCATTATCTTTTCTGTCTAGCTCTATTTCTTCAATTGTGTAGTGGTATATATTTTTTGTTTTAACTAAGATGGCGCCTGGTTTTCCTGCCATGGCAATAATCCCATCAAGTAATTTTGGTAATAACTCCTCAGACTTCACTTCAGCTTTTCTGGGTATTGAGGCTTTAAATGATTCTGACTCCAATTTTTCTATTAGATCATATATTTCGGGACATCCAATGTATAAAATATCATTTAAAGCCATCTTGTCTTTGATCCAGCGTTCATCTTGCTTTACCCAACAAGTAAACAATTTTAATTCCTGAATGGACTTACGTATTGAGGTGCCATCTGCATATGTACAATTTTTAAAATAAAATAATATTTCTCCTTCCAGATCTGAAAATTTTATTTTGTTTCCATTTTCAACCTTATAAGCGTTTCTTATTGCTTCAGCAAAATTTTCCTTAATAAACTCATCAAGATCTTCATTATAAAGAGACCGGATTCTTATGTTTCTTGCTATATCCATATCAAACGGCGCATTAATAATGATTGAATTTATATCTTTATCGTCATTAATGGGTAATGGTAATGTAGCATAATATTTAATTTTTTTAGTTTTATCTCTCCAATCTTCTTTAGATTCTTCTTTTTTAACAAAATAATACTGCACTTCTATTTTTTTTGCTATTTCATCCAATCTTTTTTCATACTCATCTTCCTTTTCTCCTTCTCTACATTTCCATTTTTTTCTCTTTTTCATCCAAACTCGTCTACTATTTTCGTTTTCAATCATCTCATAAAGAGAAACAGAATAACAGTAATGTTCTTTTCTCAACTTATCTAAATCAAACTCTGCCGGTGATTCGTTGCCATCAAATTTCAAAATAACTTTTTGGCAATTATCTAAACACATATACGAGTCTTCTTTTTTTATTTCTTCTATTATTTTATCTATTTTATTGTCACTGTTCTCTTCTTTTTTCAGATATAATTTAATTATTGTTTTATCAGAATATATTTCCGGGCTTTCATCTATCCATTCTGGTATTGTGCATGTTTCTATTATATCCTTTTTATCCTTTTTATCATTTTTATTAAAACCACCCTTTTTTCCTATCGAAAAATGGAATCCATTACTATGTATTTCCACGTTTTTGGCCCACTGAAATACACTTTTAAAACCTATTCCTTTTTCTCCTGTAAAAGTTACCTCTCCGTTATCGTCTTTCTCAGTATTTCCCAGATCCGTAATTCCCTTTACATCTTTATACGAAAAACCTCTCTCCTTATAGCAAAGTTCAATGAACCCTTCTTTCTTATTTATCTTAACTTCTATAGGATCGTTAGGATCGTTTTTTATTTCATTTCTTGCGTCATTGATATTTTGAAGAATTTCTAACCAGGTATTACTACTGTGTACTATCTGATCCGCAATATTATCTACATCAAAACCCGACTCACACTGAAATTCTCGTAATTTCTTCAGAAATTCAATAAACTCTTTCTTTTTGTCATCTGGATTTTTGTCAATATACTCATTAAGTTTTCCTAATCTACTATAAAACGCTAATCTAGATACTAACTCTTCTTGATCTTTTTCTTGACCTATAGCACCCTTCACATAATCACTAAGACTTTCATCTAAATTCTCCAGCAAGCAATAGACTTTATCATTTATAATCGCATAAGTGAAACCATGCCTTTTGTTTTCATCTGAAAAATGTACCTTTATATAGGTCTTTTTTAAATCCTCACTTAATTTTTTCTCATCACAATATTCAACTATAACTTTAATCGAACGATTATCTGGGATATTCACATCGTCCTTGTTATATAATTTATCCCCTTCATTTTTTACATTAATTTTCAAAAAATGATTTATTTTTTGGAAACACTCGAATTTCTTCTTATTGCGCGCTTTTTCATCAAACTTTTTCAGATAATCAGCAATAGCCTGAAGGATTTCTTCTATAGAACAGGTTATTTCTAATTTAGATTCTTGTTGTTTCATATTCGTATTTGATTCTAATATTGCCTGCAACGCACCATCCAGATGTTGCTGCACAAAATTGGGATCTGCCGTCGGATTTGCAATCCATTTCTTAACAATATAGTTACTTACTTTCTCTTTATCTTCCTCTTTATCTTCCTCTTTATCTGCCTCTTTATCTGCCTTTTTATCTGCCTTTTTTTTTGCCTTTTTTTTTGCTTTCGTTCTGAAGCATTTCCACACCTCATCATCTGGTTGATTTTCTAAAGGGAGTAAAAAAGGAGCATATTTATCTTCATCAATTTTAAACTTGTAAGCTTCAGAAAATCCAATCTTTTCAAGATCTCCAGCTCCTATCATCCACCCTCTGCATCCACTCAATACGGCTTGATAATAGTTTTTTATATCATCTTCGCTTTTTTCGGAATATTTCTTTATACTCTCATCGAGTTTCTCTGCCATTTCAGCCTTTGTTATAAATAATTTATTAGGCTTTTCAAAATCCCATTGCGGTATAAGTTCTTTTACATTATATATGCAACCTGTACTTCTCTCCCCGTCACCAACTACCAATAATTCATCCGGAGAAAACGGCAAGTCCTTTTCGCTACGTATTTCATCTTCCCACAAAAAAATCTTTTTATCACAAAGAATACTACGATCAGTTTTCAATTCCGGTAAAGCTTTGAAAAACTTATTAGCCTTTTCTTTTAAATAGTTTACAATAGCTTCTTTATTTTCCACATTCTCTACATATTCATTCCACTTATCCCATGCATCTTTTACCTTTTGAAATTGCAATTTGTCACAATCACAATAAACCTGCGATGCCAACACCTTACCGGGAGCAATTAAATCAGCCATCTTGTCCACTTCCGGCATATCATAAAAATATGATTCCAAAAAACATGCATCTGAATAAGATGTATAGGTTTCATCATTTTGATATGTTTTAAAGATTTGTATATCCGGTTTTATCTCCCATAGCTTTTCTCGGTAATTTTCTTTGTCTATTTTCGAATTATTCCCAATCTTTGTATAACCGATAATCTGACAAATCTTTTTTTCGTTTGTTTTCAATGCTAATAAAAATTCTGCAAAACAATCTTTTACTTTATTTAAAATTTCAATATTCCAAAAAATTTTGTTTTCATTATCTGGCATATCAATCTTAGAACGTTCCTGATTGAGCCAAAATGGAGCATCAACAGAAAATGGCATCTCTATTTTTTCTTCTAATGGCAGTGTTGTATAAAAGCATCCACTTTCACAATTTTTTTCTGAATCTTCCGCCACCGTTATAAATGAAATATTTCTAGTTTGTGCCTCCTTTGCAGCCTTATATCTTTTTTTACATAACTGCGCAGAAACCTTAACTGTTTTTACATATTTTATCAATTTGATTCTTTGTTTTTCTCTTTTTATATCATTTTCTTTTTCGTATACACAAAATTCAAATTCATACGTTGCGCTGCTTATTTTTTTCCCATTGAAGAATATTCCTTCTCCGTCAAGTAAATCTTCATCTGAATAATTCCAATCCTCATCTACCGGACTGATGTTTTCATTTTCAATTGCAAATATATATTCCTTTTCTTCGTTCTTTAGTGTAATTTCTCTAATATTCCGAGTAAATAATATATTATTATTAACAAGTACATTTCCAATGCTATTGTCTTCGTTTAAACAAAAATACTCTTTTTTTAAATTTTTTTCTAACTCTTTTATATCCATTTCATCTTTTAAATATACAGTAATTGATGTTCCTTCTCGCTGATCCTCGGGTGAAACATCCAGCCATTCAGGCATCATCGGTGTATCTGCTGATAAAGCAAAATAAAATCCATTACTCTTTATTTCAACTTTCTTGGCAATCTTATAAATTGCCTTAAATCCTACTCCTTTTTCACCCGTTTTATATAGGCTATAACATCCCTTCGGTATTTCTTTCATTTTTCTTAATTCAACATTACCATTTTCATCAACTCCGTTTTTTGTACTTCCACCATAACTACATATTCCACGCACGTCCTCGTATTCAAAACCCTTTTCATTATAATGCAATTTTATACATTTCTTTTCATAATCAAATTCTATAGAAACAATCGCGTGGCCATCATTTTCTGTAAATTCACAATCATCAATATTTTGTATCAATTCACAAAAGCATCTAGTTACACTATAGTTATCTTCCAGATTATTTTTAACTTGTTTAACTACCTCATTATATCTGTCCATTCCTATAAGTGTCTGATACGCAATGATCTTTACATAGTTTTCTTTACTTAACTTTTTTTCTTCAATATGCTTACGTTCCGCTGCATAATTCTTAATATCTCTTTCATTCAAATAATTATATAACTCAACTTCCATTTTATTTATCTCATTTTCATTCATCGATATGTATACAGAATCAGGCAGATACCTCTATCCCCTCTGCATTTGCCTGACTAACTCCTTCCGTTTTATTTTCTTACTTTTCTTTCACCCATCAGCATATCCCATACCCACTCAGATACTGCTTCTCTGCCAGCTTCTCCAGCCAGCACATTAACATATACACTTCATCCCCCACAATCTGATAATCCCGGGTATAGTTGGTTCCTTCATCCTGGACATATATAACCTGGATGTAACTCAAAAAGCGCCAGTCTTCTACTCTGTAGTTAATCATATCTACCAGCCGTATGCCAAGCCGCTGAATCTGGCCCAGTTCCAGACTTTTGTCAGCCAGTTTTCTGGCAAATTTGCTTTCCAGTTCTGTCTCTTCTTCCAGTTCTGGAATTTCCAGATATTTATCCCGGCTTTCTGGTTCCCACTGGTACTGTGAAATCCGATCGCAGACCTCTCCATATTTTAAAGCCCGGTACTGCTCCAATGCATCCTTTTTTTCCTGATCTTTCCGCATCGCCAGAAAATACGCTATGTCCATAATAACCTGCTCTTTCTCTGCCGGAATACGTCTAAAGTTATCTACCATCTCCATTTCATACATTTTCAGCTCTGCATACAAATCAAAAAAATCCAGCATGAACTTCTGTTTTTCTTCCGGCAGCAGGGCGAAGACGCGGACAGCCCATTTTTCTGCCTGTTCGCGGCGTTCCTTGTAAGCCTCTCTGCGTGCGCTTCCGAGTGTTACCGTTTTCAGTTCCCAGACTCTTTTGATTTCCTTTCCTTCCGCAACAAGATCTTCCGTAGAGTAACCGGCAATCTCCGAAACTGCCTGAAGCACCTGCTCCTGTATTTTTTTCTTCGGTACAACCTCGCCATTCGCATAGCGGCTCACGGTTTTCTGGGACTTGCCGATCCGGTCCGCAATTTTCTGACCGGAAATCCGGTATTTTTTCATCAGTGATTTTAGTACGCTTGCAAAGCTCTGCTCTTCTACAATGATTCCACTCATAAGTTCATCCTTTTTCAAAAGTTTAGTTTGGTTAAGTCATTTTTCAGGTTTATTTTGACTGTTTTATGATTTTATGGTACATTTTTGTTCCGAGTTTGTCAATCGCAAAGGGCAGATTTTTCTCACGCAAAAAATCCTGCTGCCATCCCGCATCACGCAGGCAGCAGCAGGATCGTCCTGATACTCCTATTGTACTCCTTGTTCTCCCGTCCGGCAATAAACCAGTGGTTTCATTTTCCTACAGCTCCAGCCCCTCCGCAATCCCCTTCAGCGTCTCCGCCGACTGGATCAGCCGGGTCGTTTCGTCTTCGTTCAGGGAGATCGGCACATGGGTTTCCACGCCGTCCAGGCCCAGCACCGCGGGCATGCTCAGAGCGATGTCGCGGATGCCGTATTCGCCGTGCATCATGGAGGATACCGGAAGAATGGACCGCTCGTTGCGGATGATGCAGGCACAGATGCGCCGCACAGACATAGCGATGCCGTAGTAGGTGGCCTGCTTTTTGGCGATGATATCGTAGGCGCTGTTTTTCACGGACTCCGCAATCTCGTCCAGCTTCATTTTCGGGTTGTCGTAGCCCCGCATCTCGCAGAAGGTGTCCAGCGGAATGCCGGAAATGTTAGTGCTGCTTAACACCGCGATCTCGCTGTCACCGTGCTCTCCCACAATGTAGGAATGCACGCTGCGACTGTCCACCCGCAGATGTTCCCCCAGGGCATACTTCATCCGGGCCGTGTCCAGAACCGTGCCGGAGCCGATGACGCGGTTTTCCGGCAGTCCGCTTAAGCGCAGTGCCACATAGGTTAAAATGTCCACCGGATTGGACACGATCAGCAAAATGCCGCCAAAGTTCCGGCTGGCGATCTCCGGGATGATGCTCTTGTAGATTTCCACGTTCCGGTGTACCAGATCCAGCCTGGTCTCATCCGGCTTCTGGTTTGCCCCCGCTGTCACAATGATGATGGCCGCGTCTGCGATATCATCATAAGTGCCCGCATAGATTTTCATGGGTGCCGCAAAGGGAACGCCATGGGAAATGTCTTTCGCCTCGCCATCTGCCTTGTCAGTATTGACATCCAAAAGCACCAGTTCGGAAAACAGCTTGCTCTGCATCAGGGTAAACGCTGTTGCAGAACCAACAAAGCCGCAGCCAATGACTGCGGCTTTTCTGGATTTGATCACATTGCTCATAAGACCCTCGCTTTCTGTTCTGAAACATGGTTCACGCGCCACGCATAAACCTGTCTCTGTCATTTTTCTGTGTTTTCAAACGTTCCCCTGCAACTGTCTTTGCAGGAAAGCTTTCGATAACACATCTTAGTCTTTGTGAGAAATGGACTCTGTATACCAGACTTATGAAATTATATCTGAAACTCAATGCTCCTGTACCAGCTTTTCCGCGCCCCTCATCCAGTCCACGCGGAAGAAATAGATTGTCATGCCAAAGGCGCAGAGCACCCAGGTCAGCGGCCATCCCGCGATCACCACAAGAAGATTGTGCGTCATTGGTACGGTAATGGCCAGATAAATCTGCCGGATCACAACAAAGCAGCTAAGCATAAAGAACATGGGAATGCTGGATTTTCCGGCCCCACGCAGGGCACCGCTTAAGATCTGGACCACCGGAAGACTCCAGTACGCGTAAGAAAACAGCTTCAGCATTGCAGCGCCGTTGGCAACAACTGCCGCATCGTCAGTAAACAGACTCACAAGCAGTGCACCTTCCCGATTCATCCAGACGCTTCCGGCCACAATAATGACAGAGCACATGAGCCATGCAATAAAAATTCCCCGCTTTACCCGCTCAGTCTTTCGTGCGCCGATATTCTGCCCGACAAAGGTGGTGATCGTCATGTTAAAGCTCTGCAGTACAAGCTGTAAAAAACCATCGATCCGGATCGTAGTGGAGTAACCTGCAATGGCCGCCGTTCCGAAGCTGTTGATATACGACTGCACCACAACGTTGGAAAAAGCCGTAATGCTCTGCTGCAGCGCCGCCGGAAGTCCGACCATGAGGATCTGTCTTATCATATCCCGGTGAAACCGTATCTTCTTCAGCTCTACGCGATAAGCCTCGCTGGTCCGGATCAGCTGACGCATGACCAGATAAGCGCTGACCGCCTGGGCGATCATGGTTCCCAATGCCACTCCGGCTACGCCAAGACGGGCCACACATACCAGAATCACATCCAGGATCACATTTAAAACACTGGCTACTGCCAGATAGATCAACGGATCCCTGGAATTTCCGATTGCTCTGAGAATGCCGGAGCCCATGTTATAAAACAGAAGGAACGTAATGCCGGCAAAGTAAATGGTCAGATAGAGGGTAGAATGCGGCAGCACCTCCTGCGGTACACCAATGGCCCGCAGAAGCGGGCGTGTCAACGCAATACCGGCAACGGTAAACAGGGCGCTCAGCAGCACGGTTAATGCCAATGCACTGTGCACAGCCTGACTCATCTTTTCTTTTTGGCCGGCGCCAAAATACTGGGCAATAACCACACCGGCACCAACCGACAGCCCCATGAAAAAGCCTACCAGCATCTGGATGACCGATGCCGATGCGCCGACTGCCGCCAGCGCATTCGTATCCACAAAGTTTCCAACCACATAAGAGTCTGCCGTATTATAAAGCTGCTGAAAAAGATTTCCGATCAGCAGCGGCACGGCGAAAACCAGAAGGGCCTTAGAGATATTCCCCTCAATCAGATCTGTCTGTTTCCCCAACACATTTATACCCCTTTTTTATCCGCCTGATGTTCTTTTAAGTATTCCTCGGTCAGTGCCACTGCATCCATAATGCACTGCGGGCAGCTGCAGAGTACCTTGCCGGTCTCAACCCCCTTTAACTCGCAGCACAGGTAGGAACCGTTTTTTTCTTTGAATTTCTGTACCTGCTCCTTTACCTGCTTGTAGGTGCTTCCTTTCGTCGGCATGCCTTTCTCTAAATCTCCTACGCTGTTGGCAAGCCCGATCACCATCATCATGCCGGACAGGGCGCCGCACATCTCCATCATGCCCATGCCAAGGCCAAAGCCTTCGGCAATCCGAAATATCTCCTGCTCGTCTACCCCAAACTCTTTACAGAAGGTACACGCCACTGCCTGTGCGCAATTATACCCCTGGTCATGCAATGAAATTGCGTATTCTGCTTTTGTACTCATGGTGTTCTTCCTCCGTCTGAATTCTTTCCGGACATAACTGCATATTTTTCTCTGTTATGCCCTGACTCTGATATTCAGTATACTCCGAATTTTTCAGACTGTCCACCTCGCAATTACAGATTATCCAAAAGTGTCTGCACGCCGGAAAGCTCCGGAAACCAGGTCGGCATGTCCATCCTGTCCTGATGCTCTCCGATCATCTTTTCCATCCAGACCATATTATACCAGCGTCCGAATTTGTAACCGCACTTATAAAATTCACCGACCAGACGATACCCGATATGTGCATGGTAATTCTCGCTGTTGCGGGTCAGATACTCATCTTCCTCCTCCGGCACACCGATGCATGCCTCCATATTCAGGATTCCCATAGCCCCGCACACGGTCTCCAGCGCGCGGTTCAGTTTTCCTCCCACACCACAGCGGCGCAGATTTTCCTCTACATAAATGGAAGTCTCCACAGCCCATTCGTAGGCTGCGCGGTCATGAAATGGACCAACATATGCATAGCCGAGGATTTTCCCGTTCTGTTCTGCCACCAGATACGGATATTTCTGTAAGGTATGGCGGATCCGTCCGCGGAATTCTTTCAGTGTCGGTACCTCATATTCAAAGGTGATGGCCGTTTTGATCACATACGGCGCATAAATAGCTAAAATTTCTTCTGCATCGTCCTCCGATGCAACACGGATATGGATATCGTTGTTTTCCATAAAAGATGTCTCGCTTTCTGTCTGATTTCCATGGCAGCTGCATGAAATATCATCTCCTGTAACACCAAAAATTCCTGCTGAACGCACAATGAGGAAATCCGAAATTTTCACTCATTATACATCAACAGGAATCTATTGTCTATCTTACAAGCAATCTTATTTTTTATATGGAAATAATTCTTCCCAGTTCCGCCATCGTTCTATGCGATATGGAGATCACCATGCGGTCCGCGGATACCCGTTTCAGTGCCTTCAAGACGGCCTGCTCGGTTTCCACATCCAGGTTCGCGGTGATCTCATCCAGAAGAAGAAGTTCCGGGTCCGCTGCTGCCGCCCGGGCGATGGAGAACAGCTGCCATTGTCCCTGGGAGAATAGCTCCGGCGTGCACTCCGTATCGTAGCCGTGCTCCATCTGCATAATGTTCTCGTCCAAGCCGGTCAGAACCGCGGCCCACTTCACCGCTTCCATGGAAATGTTTTTATCAAACAGCGTGATCTGGTCTTTGACTGTGCCCGGCACCCGGTGGAAGGACTGCTCCACATAGCCGAACAGCTTTACAAAAAATCTTTGCAAATCCTTATTTTATGCGGGTCAGAAGCGCAATAGTTTCGCAGTTCGCGGTGTCTTGAACCTGTGAATCTACTTATTATATAGTAAGTTATGCTATCACTCAGTTTCCGCACAAAATAAGGCAAAACTGGTTACCGAATACATTTTCGTTTTTCTGAGCAACCTAGCATATTATACCGTAATTTATGCGCCGTAGTCAAATCGTTGTCATTGACTACGGCGCATCTGTTTTACTGTCTTAAACCCGGATACTGCAGCGCGCCGTCCTGATCAGGCGTGAGCACCACCGGCTCTGTTGCCATGCGGCCGTCCTTGTCCAGGTAATACCATTTGCCGCTAACAGTCTGCAAGCCCTTGACCATAGTGCCATCAGATCCAAGATAATACCAGTCACCACTGTAGCGGTACCAGGTGTCATGGACCATTATGCCGGCGCCATCAAACCAGTACCACTTACCCTCATCCTGGTACCAGGCGTTGACCACATGCTTGCCGCTTCCATCTCGGAAGTAAAAGCGCCAGCCGCCGTCCTCCTGCTGCCAGCCGGTCTTAACCTGTTCCGGCACCCAGGTAGCCATAAACTCTTCCGGCGTGCCGTACTTCTGGATCAGTGCAGTCGGTGTGCTGCCCCAGTCCGGCAGATAAAGGTGTGGCTTGTCCACAATGCTCTTCCAGTCACCGCCCCAGGCAAGACCCAGTTTTTTGGCGATCTCGGCGGCCCGCTTAAAATAACCTTTGCTGTCATTGTAGGCATCATCAGAGATCTTCCCATCCCCATCGATATCCATCTTAAGATAAAAGTCAAAGGCGATACCCCACTGATGCTGTGAGCGGTAGCTGCTGCCCTTGGCGTTGGTTACGATGCTGCCCGGCTTGGTCCGACCCTGAGCATACAGGGCATCCTGCTCCGCTGCGGTGCGTAAAGTCTCGCTGATGGCTACGGTGATGCCCTCGGTGGCGCAGGCTTTCATCCAGGCGGATGCAATGCGCTGAAGGCGCGGGTGGCAAAGTGTAATGTCTCTCATGGTATCACTCCTTTACTCTGCAAACATCCAGTCGTCTGCCAACATATCAGCCTGTGATGCAAGCCATCCCATCTGTACGCCACTAGTTCCAACAAACGCGATTGCTTTGTTTCCGATAGCTTCGTGATTGCAATTTACAATCTCACCGTCAGCCGCTTTGTAGGAGATTGCGGTTGCCAACTGGATATACTGTTTTTTTCCATTCCATCCCTGTCGTGCCACCTTCAATCCTCGTTTAAGATACCGGATGGCATCTGCAAATGAAAATGCAGCAGTACCGCCCAGCACCGGACAGTTTTTCTCATCTGCAATCTCCCATTCTTCAGACTGCATATTCATGAGCGTGTACTCTACACGCTGCGTTTCCCTGATATCCAGGAGCTCGCCCTTATCAGAATCCTGTGGTCTGCACTGAATCATGATGGTTTCCTTCTCCGGATCCCAGTACCAGTATCCTCCCCAGCCTGGAAGTTTTACCTTTGCACCCTGTTTCATAGCTTTAAATGCTTCTGTAAAATTCATGAAATATTCCCTCCTACTCTTCGTAAATGACAGTCAGACCATAAGCTACCGCCGCATCATGCTCTAACCGGCATCCTCTCGTCTGTTCCCAGCCTTTGCAAAAATAAACCGCATGACACATGAACATTTTTTCAAGAGATTTTGCCAGGAAACACAACGGAATCTGTACCACGCCGCGCTCCTTCATATTCTCATTGTTGTACCACTCATCGGTAAATAAAGTGTTTACGATTTCATAACCCTTTGCTTCCAGCGCTTTGATTGCCTTTTCTCTGGTTGCTCTGATTTCTTCTTCACTTTTGCCAGCAATCGGCTGAGATAACATTGCTTTCATCATGGGATTATCCTCTTTTCTTTATAATGTAAAGGCGGCACTATGTCCGCCTTGTTGCGACATCGCAACGGCAGCCATCACCCGGACTGCCAGCGGGAGATATCCGGATCACCTCCTTCTACGCTTTTGATGCCTGCTTAACCACCTGGTGCACTCCGGTTGCGGCCAGACCGGACACAATGCCGATTGCTGCCGCGTTGATCACATCCGCTGCAGGAAAGTCCGGCATCACATACATACCAACTACGCCCAGGATACCGCCGGTCACTCCGCATACCACCGGGATGACTTCGTCTTTGACTTTAGCGTAGGCCTTGCAGGCCATGCCTCCCAGATAACAAACCACCGTAATTGCCGCTACGCTGGCAATGCCAAAATCCATCATATCTTAATCCTCTCTTTCTGCTGGCCCATATTCCAGGGCCAGACATCTGTTATAAAGTTCCTCTCCAGTTCCATTGCCACCCAAAGCTTTGTACGGTTTAAACATGTACTCCAGGTTGTCCCGGTCTCCCACCGTACAGTATCCACGGCTTATGTAAAACTGGCAGGCCTGGTAAAGGCGGTCATGGAGCAGAGCCAGTACTGCTGCGTTAATAGCCTGGTTCTTTACCACTTCGGTCTTTAATCGCTTCGATAAACCGCGATATGCCGCGAACAGAGCTCCGGAGATAGCCGCAAACAGCCATTCTATCCAATGTGCGGCTATGTACTGAAATATCAGTGCTACCATCATAAATCTCCTTTACTCGTGATCGCACTCCCTATGTCCAGGGCCGCCCTGCACGTGTCTCGGCTCTGCATGATCTGCGGTACCCGGTGTGCTGTCATTGCGGTACTCGTGATCCGGGCCGGTGCTTAACACCTCATTGTGCGGTTCCGGAGTCGGTACTCCGGTTGCCGGGCCGTAAGGGATGTTCGGGGTTTCGGTTCTGTGCTTGATACTCATATGTAGTCCTTTCTTCCTACTATCGGGTGGCACCGTTTAAAATGTTTTCAACATCTGCTCTAAGCTTTTTCGGTACAGCATCGAGAGCAATTCTGCCCTTGCGCACCAGATCTGCATACACTCTTGCCATTATGTCTCGCCTCCTTCATAGAGTTCTACAATGGCCATCTGAGCGTTGGTCATCTCTTCTTCCAGAGATTTATAAGCCTCTCTGAGATCCGGAAGCCGAAACTCTGCAATCATCACTGTGCCGGTCACATCCTTGTAGATGTAGATTGGGTTGCCATCCTCATCAGCTCCGCTCTCCTCTTTTTCTGTACCAATCACATAATCAGACTGTCTGGTCATGCGGCCGGCATATACCAGATCTCTCCGAGATGCCAACGGTTCTCCGGCATCGTCCAGGAGCATGATCGAGGTTGCGGCAGATACAACAGCCTCAGCTTCTTCAAAGGTTGCTTCGCCTGGCCGAAAGACAATGCGACCGCCGTCCTGCTGCAGCTGGTAGCCATTCGCTACCAATTCAAATGTTTTGTTTCCAATTTTGATAGATTCCATAATGTTCTATCTCCTTTCTTGGGATTTTTTGTATAATAAAAGGCCCCGAAGGACCTTGAATTTTCAAATTTTTTGTAATTGGCTCAATGTTATAGTGATTTAGGCGGTTTGAAGGTTGTAAGTCGGGGCAGAATGTTTGCGCCATCTGGCGCATGGACAGCCAATAAAGCCGTTGATATTACTGTTTCCGATCAGAATGTTAAATCATCCGATACATTGCTTGCTTGTATAAACATAAATGGAGCAAGCGGAGACAAAATCGGAAGCAGGTTTTTCATATCAGATGGGAAAATCATATGTAACTGTATGCCAACGATAAATTTATCCGAGTCAGTATCGGTATCATTTTGGTATCTTGTGCTGAGAGGTTGAATATATAATGGCTGTCTATTACAAACAAACTATAAAATGGCAATGTAATAACATCTAACGACATCCCCTTTTCTGTTATTGTTATAATTACACTTAAGTCTTATAGCATATTGAGATCTTGATATGATAGAAACTGAACAAATTTCATACGATGTTAATTTGTCATTTTGGGAAGTGATGGACGCAAATATTTCTTTGGGAACACTTGGGAATTCTTCGCTAAAAGTCAAGTCGATCTCCGAATTTGCAACACAGTCAAATGGCTGAGATAAAACAGTTCCAGTTATTATCCTAGCTAAATTACTATTTTGTTTAGCAATCGCCGTTACCACATCCGTCGCACCATCCGGCAGCTGCGCGGTATCTCCTACCTTGCCGTCCAGCGTTGCCACCTTCTGGTTCACTGCATACACCGCTGCCATACTCGCAATCTTATCCGGATCATTGATAATCTGGCTTACCACCGCGGCTGCAATCTCTTCAATGGCATCACTGTTCCCCTTGATACCTTCTTCCATGTGGGCCAGGCGCTCCGCTGTCACAGGGGTGCTGGTGTCCGGCTTGTTTCTCCAAAGCTGCTTTATATAGGCAGCAAAGCTACTTAACGTCATCTTCTTTTTCCTCGCTTTCCTCCAGTCCCCGCACAATCACTGCAGCATTGCTCAGCAGCGCCGCCTGATCCGGTCCTGTTACTGTAAGGTGATCAAAAATATAGAGCAGCGAATCCCGCTGCCCTGTCGGTAATTTATACATATGTCTCCTTCCTGATCAGGCGCTTAAGCTGATCTATCTCCTTCTGCTGATTCTGCACCGCCGCTACCAGGAGCGGGATGTAATGGGTATATGGGATGGTCAGGTACTTGCCCTGTTTTCCATACAATGGCAAGTCTATTCCCTGTTTCCAGCAGATCTTCCGGACATCTTGCGCCACAAAACCAATGCCGTCCCGCTCGTACCGCTTCATGCTGTAGGATACTGGTTTCAGCTGCTTGATGATTTTGAGCGCTGTCTCCGCATCCACAGGATGGATATTCTGTTTCAGACGCCGGTCTGAATAGTCATCCATGGACCCGTAGATATGATTGGCCCGCAAGGTGCCGCAACTGATTGTATTACCGCCAATATCGGCCATATTGGCATAACAGTCGACCGTAAAACTACTGTTGCAGGAAAAGTTCGTGGCAAGGACCGTGGAGCCGTACAACGTGGCACGTGAAGATGATGTACCGACCTCAATGGACTTCGCCACAACTTTTCCGCTTGAATCAACGGTAAACTGACCATTACCAATATCAATGGAGGCTTTAAAAAGTCCCTGATTGACAGTCAGTGTACCATCTGCGGTTAATGATGAGTTCGTCGCCGTCCAGCTGAATCGGTTGCCTTTAATATCAATGCCGCCGCTCTCAATAGACAGCTGCGCCGACACCTCACCCTTTTTGACCGTCATGGTAATGCTCTCTGCAGTCTGCGAAATCAGCGAAGAGAGATTTCCTTCTGCCTCTGATGCCCTCTTGACCTCGGCTTCGATTTTATCCGCGGTAATTGTAAGCTTGGATTCGGTCCGCTTCTCCAGATCAACCAGGTTTGCGGATACCTCGTCAACATTTTTCTTGAGGTAGGCGGCTTTACCTTTTAACAGAATAATATCTTTATTGACATTATTCTGTACGCTCCGGATTTCTTCGCCCTCAGCACTATAGGAATCTTTTAAAGCATAAGTTCCTTTCAATGTCCGGTTCATGACGTATGATACAATCGACTCGGATCCATACGCAAAATACACGGCATTTCCTACGCCGATATACGGCAGACCCTTAAGCTCACAGTTAAATGGGATGTACATCCGTCCGCTAATCATGCCGTATACATTTGCAGCAACCGCAGCCAGATCATCTGCCCCTTTGCCGTACAGTAAAAAGTTTCCTTCTATGGTATAGCAGTTGCTGCCAGTTCCGTAGATTGCTCCAATGTCTTCGCTTTCCTGACGGATCTGTATCTTGTCAATGGACTGAACTGTGTAATCCTCAAAATAGCTGGATATCATGAGGTACGCTTCCAACCGCTCATCGTATACCTGGTCATTCATTTCACCTGGAGATACCGGATAAAGGTCATCAGAAGGATAAAGGTCTGCCGCCGGAAATAATCCATAATTAGGCTCCAGAGCTATGTGCTGCAACACTCCCTCACGATCAAAATGCCCGAACACACCATTGACCTGCTCACAGCCAATCAGAACATCTTTTCCTGTCAATTCTCCTGCATCAATGGTCTTTTCCACCAGCATATCATCATTTGGCAGATAGTCTGGCACTTCCTCAGTGACGCCCAGGTATTTACACAGGCTCGCCCGGAAATCCCGAAGTGATAATGGAAATGCCAGCGAGTTATACCACTCCACTACATCGGCATCGAACTTAGACATATAATCCAACGCCGTAACATCCCAGAAATCTGTGTTTGCCTGTTTCTTTGCAGACTGCACAACATACTTTCCGAATGGCATGACATAGCCAGCTGGAAACACGTCATCCCCAGGATACAGATCTGTAGCAGGGAAAGCGCCATCCAATGTCTGGTACAGAGTCATCTCACTTCCCTTTATCCCAGCTCCATTCAGTCCGATGATCGTAAGTTTAATCTGAGATGCCTCGCAGCTTCCCCACTCTATATTTTCATCACTGCAAAGAGATTCCTCCAGGGACATGTCGATGAAACGACTGCCATCATGCACAGTTAAAAACGGTTTCGACTGACCGGGTCTGCAGAACTCTGCAATCATGTTCTTGTCGATGCTGTCGGTGCGGTACAGCTCTTTTAATGCCTCGTTTACTTGCAAGTTGCCACCTCCCTAATGCTCAACCAGCGCTACCCGGAACGGTTTATAGCAAATGCTACCACCACACGGGTATGGCTGATAGGTAATATCTGGAGTGTAAAACTGTCCAGTAGTATAAGCATTGTCTTCATCATTCCAGTATTCGACCGTTATTTTCGGAGTGGTCTTTCTGTTCGGAAAGAAAGACTGGAAAACAATCTTCTCTTCCAGTGACATATGCGGTGTTTTAAACTCTATTTTTGACCGCGTATGCGGCAGGATCTCGCGGTGCAATTCACCTGTAAGATCCTGGTAAGAGTCCTTATCCTGTACCTGGTTCGGAGTACTTGAATAGTCCTGAATATACCGACCAGGCAGCTCTACGCCGTTTATTTTCAGCTGGTATCCTTTAAATTCTGCCATAATCCGTTATCCCTCCTACTCAAATGCCGGTTTCCCAGTACGCCGCTTGTATTCTGCTGTCTTTGCCTTCATGGACTTAAACAGCTTGTCTGAATCAATGGTTGCCGTCAGATCTGCCTCGTCAAGTGCGCGCTTGAACGCATAATAAACATCCTCTTCAGACAGACCGCCATTGCCGCCCATCATCCGGGCACCGAGTTCTACAGCCTTGTTGAGCAGCTCCATCATCTTATTTTCCGGCGCAACAATCTCGCCGTAATTCCGGTTATCACCGATCATTGCCAGGTGTGGCGTGTTTGCTTTTACGAAACCGCCCTGAGCCAGACGCGGAAGGGATACCGAAGAAAGATCAAAACCGAAATGACTTCCGCCCCCAATTGGTGACCATTTCGGAACATCGAAACTTAATTTGTTCAGTCCGCTGACAATAGCATTGACACACTTTTCTGCTATAGTCACAATTCCATTAAAGACATTCCGGAAAATGTCCTTCAGGCCGTTCCAGGCTTTTTCCCAATCTCCGGTCAAGACGCCAGTGATAAACTCAATCAAGCCTTTTAACGCACCCAGTACATTCTCCGCTACCTCTGCGGCTGCCTCTCCAAACGAAAAGAATACATCTGTTGCCGTCTTCAAGCCATCTCCGATGACCGGAGCTATATTCTCAATAAACCAGTTGATAAACGGAACCAGGACTTTGTTCCATACTTCGCCAATAGAATCAGCCACCGTTCCAGCAAAATCCAGAAACGCATCAATCAATGGCTTCAGCGAGCTCTCATTGAATTCTGCAAATTGATCAGCGGCATCCTGAATAACCGGAAGAATATAAGTATTGAATGCGCTTAAAACTGTATCAGCAATTTCAGACAAACCATCTGTAAAGCTTTGAATCAGCGGTCCAATATGCTCATCATACAGCTGCAGTACGCCATCAACAAAATATTCAAACGTATCTGCAATACTCCCTGTTACGGTCTGAACCGATTCTAAAAGGCCATTAAGAGTCTGTTTGATTACGTCAACATTACAAGTAACCGGCTCCGTGATCATAGCCAGGACATCACGAGCAAAAGAAAGTGCCAATTCCTGAACTCCCATAAAAGCATCAGAAAAAAGCTTAATGATGTCAGCTGTAACCTGCTTTGCAGTGTCACTTCGAAATACTGTAAAAATGTCCGCAACCGCAATGGAAAAGTTTCCAACTATTTCGGCTATATCGGAACCGATATCAAACATTGATATCAAAAATTCCTTTATGCGGTCAGAATTTTGCTGCAGGTAAAGATCTATGCCGTCCAGCAGATTATCAGCAATAGTGAGACCTATTGACGCAACTGATCCCGACAAGGCACCAAGATTGTACGATACTGCATCAGCAAATTTATTTGATGCCTGCAACACCTCATGATCCGCAAATATATCTAACAGACTGCGCTTAATACCTGCTATAGATTCCTGGATATCATCGAATACCGATGTATCTCCTAATGCGTCCCAAAAGCCATTCATGAAGGCGTTTTTCAGTTCATTTAAGCGCTTCATAATGGCTTCCATGCGACTGTCTACTTCATCAGCGCCAGTCTCCAGTTCACCCATATCAAACTGATCAGATTCGTAACCGCCACCGCCCGAACCACCTGATCCGGATCCACCTCCGGAAGAATCATTGGAACTCACCACATTCAGCTCATCAAACTTTGCAAGTCCGAAAGCCTGCTTCGCTTTCTTTGCGGCCCCTGCGGCTTTATTCATTCCAGATGCCGCATTCCCTGCTGAATCTGCTACGGCCCCCATATCGGTTGCCACCGATGCAGCACTGCCAGAACCTTTATTTCCGGTGATAAACTCCGTAAAGGCTTTGAAAGCATTTGCCAGGCTCATCAGTTTTCCGATAATGGTGTTGATCACCTTGATTACCGGAGACAATACGTTGATCAGTCCCTGGCCGATGGTAGCTTTCAGGCTGTCAAACTGCAACTGAAGAATACGAACCTGATTGGCCCATCCATCCGATGTCCGCGAGAAATCCCCAGCGGCCTGAGTCAGTTGGCTCTGTACAAACTGGTACCGCAGAGCAACCTTTTCCATCTCAGACATGTTTGCAGTTGTCTTGCCGAAGCCATTGGCCAAAGCGTAACTATCGAGGGCCGTCTGCGTCATGACGATGCCAAGGTCTTTCAGACTCTCTGTCTCACCCGTGAATACCGATTTCAGCTTTGTGTACGCTTCATCCTGGCTGATATTGTAGAATGATGCCACGTCACCGGCCAGGCCTGTCAGAGTTGTTGACATGTCATAGGCCTTGGCTTCTGAGAATCCGAAGGCCTTGGCCATTGCTCCGAAGGTACCGCTGAAGCGCTTACTCATCGTCTCTGACAGGCCAAACTGCATTGCTGCGTTCTTCGCAAACTTGTCGACCTGTTTGCTCATCCGTGGGAAGGTAACATCCACCACGTTCTGAACCTCTGACAGATCAGAACCAAGCTCAACGCATGACTTTCCAAAATCAACCAGTTTTTTTACAGCAAACGCAGCTGCCAGAGCTTTACCAGTTTTCTTAGCAAGGCTCTGGATGCCAGACATCTGCTTTTCGAAATCATTTTTATTTACGACCAGGTCGAGCCCGATCTGGCCAACACTGTCTGTTGCCATATATGTCACCTGCCCTTTTGTAAGACAGGCACATCGGCACAGCGTCTTAAATCTTTAACTCAAAAACTCGTTTACAGTCTTTATTTTTGCATTTAAAAAAGATGCCGTTACATCTGGCATCTTCCGATTGATTTGCATTAACCGGATGTCCACAGTATGGGCACCGGACCTTTTTCTGCTTTATCTTCTCAATTTCCACCACCTCCGGCCATTGCCGCCATCATCCGCTCCAGAGCTGCCATCTGCTTTTCATAATCCTCTTGGGACATCCTACTTGCGCCGCGCTCTCTCCAATCATCATAGATGCGCTTCTGATCCGGACTAAAATGTTCGATGATATCTTTGTCAGTTTCTGATCGTATCGCAACAATCCGCCCGAGAGCTGTCTCCGGAGCAAGTCCGGCAATGAGGGCCTTGAACTCGTCCCAGGATACTGTTTCGAACTCTCTTGTGCGGATTCTAAGCCCGTACTGTGATAGAAAACTGGATACGATCAAATCCCAGTCCTCAAACAGGTCATAGTACGGGTCGTCACTCTCCCTGGCCGTTAACCTCTCCGGTAATCAAAGATACCGCGGCCTGCACCAGGGTTACAAAATCTGCAAAACTCGGCTTCAAGTCTTCGATTTTTTTACGCTCCTCTTCGCCGAACATCAGATTGTACATTTCGACAATCTCTTTCGGTCCAGGGTTATCATTACCCATAACACTCATGACTTTCAGCATGGTCGGAGCATCCGCGTTTACTTCTACTTCAATCCCACGGATTCGCAATTTCGGATTCCCATCAAAACTCAGTTTATCGGTAATATCAACTACTTTTCCCATCGTATTATCCTCCTTTTACTTTAGGCAGCTTCTGCCGGAGTGTAGGTCGGCTTGCCGTAACTGGTCACCTCAAACTCCAGTGTATCGATATTGGTGGTATCTCCGCCACCAGGAGTGGTTACGTTCACGACAACGTCGCATGCGAGCTTTGCGCCAGAGACCATCTCCCACTCAAACTTGGTCATGACATCCTGACCAAACTTCCATGCCAGACCGGCAATGTAATCATTACCGGTATCGCCAACCGAACGCTTCCCCTTGAAGGAAAAACTCAGTTTCTTTCCGGTCATTGCCGATTTAGCCCAGCCCTCTGCATCCATTGCATACCACTCTTCCGTAGTTCCATCAATGGTCGGGGAAAAATTCTCCAGATCTACCGGCATTACCATATCTGCCGCTTCACTGGCTAAGCCCTTTGTTCCGAACTTAAATTTGTTGTTGTGCACCGGGTACACCTTTCCTGTCGCATTGGACATATTCTCATCCTCACTTTCTCTGATAAATCAAATCCAGCCAAATCACATACTCATATACCCCATTATCATCTGTTCCAACGTCCTGCGGTTCCGGGACCATCAGGCGCAGATAATTTACGTGGGTATCTCCTATGTCCAGGATGGATATACTTCTAAGTTTCTCAAATAATTCATACGCCGCCGCTTCACTCTCTGACTTGCTGCGAGTCCAGTGCGCCAGCAGAGAAACCGGCTTTGTGTCATAGGTAGTACATTCTAAGCCACCTAAAGCAATATTTGGCGGACCGGAACTGCTGCGACCATACACACCAATGGACTTCTGCTGCTTGTTATCAAGCTTACCGATATAGACATGCTGGTCCTCCGCAATTCCAAGAGATGCGATCCACGCGCGGACATCGGTTGATTTCAACATCACACACCACCCGCCTTTTTATAAAACTGTTCGAATGCCTTTGCCGCATCGCCGGCATTCTTTCCGCCAGGTAACCAATCCTCATACCACATGCCCTTTGCATTCGGATTTTCCTTGGTCTGAAAATGATACTCCGGATGGTAATACAAGCGGCGGGCGTAAGGTGTGCTGGAAACAAGCGTTACCATTCCGTCATTTGCCCTGCTGTAATCCACAAACGTGCTCTCATTTTGCAGATTACCAGTATCAAACGGGAATACCTGTGCCTGCACAACCTCCGTATGCAAAGCCTCTCCGGTCTGCTCCAGTGCCGTCACAGCCGCCTGCGTCAGCTGCCTGATCCGCGGCATATTCATTTTCACGGTTGAGTTCACCTGCATCAGACCACCTCCAGGCTGCAGAAGTTTACTGTCCCGTCTGGATTCCGGTTCTTACATCCCTGCTCAATCCGACGCTCCTCTCCAAATACCGTCAGCGCGCCACCACTTAAGGATGGCATATCCGGCGCAATGTCTCCTGGAAAGAGCGCCGTGCCGGTGATCTGAACCAGTTTCTTCTCTGCCGTTAGGATCGTTTTAGCCTTATCCTGGAAGTTGCACAGCAGATCTGCATCATACACATGTAGCGGCTCTCCCAGGTTGCTCAGCCCCTCAGATTCCAGATGTACATGCACTGGCGTCTTACAGAGCCTTTTCGGCACCAAACATGGATATTTCATAACCTCACCTCGCTAAACGGCAGCACAGCCCGGTCTGGCACAGCAGCGCGTACACATCACGTTTCATTGCCACACCTTTATCTGTAAAAACATTCCAAGAACTGCCAAACTGTGCCGACACGCCGTTGATGCTGTAACTCTGCAGGATCGTATTAATCTCATCTTCATTCTCGGTTTCAAAATCTGCCTGCTGGCAGACCACTTCCCGGATCACGTCCTGCTGAAACTCGGTCAACGTAGAAAATCCCTGGCCTACAATACGGTTGTAGGTCAGGGAATCAATGTGGCGGCTTGCCTGCCGGAGTGCCTTTTTAAGATCATCTTCCGGCACGATGCTGCCGCCGTATTCTTTCTGATAATACTCTGCGGTCACATACGGCTCATAAGCCATAGGATCACCTCCGATCAGGCACCGGTATACTCCGTTGTATCCACATCAACATATACACTGTCAACCTTGCCGTCCTTGCCATTCGGGAAGACGAATACATCGGACAGGGAGCGGTTCTGATACAGGTAACCATCACCCTCAGTGTGCGCACCCGGATCAAAGTAGTAAATGCTGGAGATCTTCGGCACAATCTTACAGGTCTGGCCGCAGGCAACGAGTACATTGATCTTGTGTGCGCCAGTTACTGCAGATACGCCATGCTCATTATCCTCAGTAACTTTCTTAAGTGGAGCAAAGCCGCCATCCTCCGGCTCCCACTCAAATGCATCGTAGAAGCGCTCGTCATCGATGACTTCCATAATGGTCACACCGTCGATATCAGTCACGCGGGTTTCGATTCCCATACCGCCCTCCGCGATCTGGGTCATCTCGATCTTACGGGTAAACTCAGTGGACTGCTCCAGGGCATCCATGATGGCGCTGGACACGTACATGATCAGAGTGCCATTTGCCTTGTATCTTCTCAGCTTGCCCTTTGCCAGGATGTCCTTCAGCATACTGAACACCTTGGCTTTGGTATAGGATGCTGCTGCAGTAGAGCCGTGATAGCCCTCCTCCTTCTGAGCCGCCTGGGCAACCTTGGAGAAGAACAGCGCATCCGTCTCCGGCACCACCTGGGTCTGCTCGAAGTTGCGGGAAATGTTCTGGATGGAAGCGGTTGCGTTGGTCTCATCCACATCGGCCTTATCCACCAGGAAAGAAATATCGCGGTCGTGGGTCAGGGTAAACGGTACATCCGTCTGCGCAAAGCTGCCCTTATTCCAGCCACCATTTCTGTTATGATTCTTATATCCAGAGGTGGAAAGTCTGGTAAAATGGAAAGTCTTAGCATTCAGCCATTTTACGTTAGTAGTTACGAACGGGGAAGTTAAAGTCCCCTGCATGAGAATCTCTAACAGTTCCGGTTCCCATACCTGTGCATAGTTTAAATTCGGCATATCATCACCTTATCCTTTCTTAGCTTAGTTGTGGAAGCGGTTCCAGCGCTTGGTTGGAACTGCCTGCTGTGTCTGTGTTGCCTGCTGGGCCTGTCCGGCTCCGACATTGCTGTTTCCAGCCCCTACCTGGACGAATCCGGTAGCACCCGCTGCCTGTGGTTTCAGTCCCGGGACATCCTCCAGCACCTTGTTAAGCGCCGCCTTCAGGATCTCATCATTGATTTTGCCATCCTGTCCCACGACCTGGCTGAGATCTGCCATCTTAAGGACGTAGGGAATGGTCTTTGCATCAATGCCAAGCTCCACCGACGCCATGATTGCTGCGCTGTTGACCTGAGCCTGCTGCGCAGCTGCCTGCGCCTGGGTAACCTGTGCCTGCATAGCACCAACATCCGGAGTGTTGTCTGCCTTCTGCTGCTTAAAGGTTGTGATAGCCTGCTCTGCTTCCTGCTGGCTGAGTCCCTGCTGCTTAAAATAGGCTTTCAGCGCAGTATCCTCCCGTGCCGCCAGTGCGCCATCAAGCATCTGCTGGATTTTTCCGTAGTCGATAGCCGGAGGCTCCGCCTGCTGAGTACCCTGTTTCTGCTGATTGGTTGCCTGCTGCGCCTGGCCAGCGGTTCCGGCTCCCTGCGCGCTCTGCTGTGCCTGGCCCTGATTCTGATTTGGTTCTGCCATAATATGGCCTCCTTTCTTTACTTTCCGGTGTCACCGGCCGCGCAGAGTTTAACGCCATACTCGCGTTTGGGCATAAAAATAACACGCATTTCTGCGTGCTTGTAACCGTTGCGACGTCGCAACAAAAAGGGTATAAAAATACCACCAGCCGGATGACTGATGGTAACTACTCTTTCACTACTTTTCCGTTTTTAATATGCTCATTTGGCGCCAATGCTCCATAGGACCGCATGATTTCTTCCATTTTTCGTTCATTTTTTTCATTCTCTTCCGCAGTAGATTCCGAGTGCCCAACAACTATATATTTGGGAATGTCCGTCCATCGTTTTGCTGAAAATGGCTTATCTTTCTCATTCATTTATCGCTCCTCCAACAGAATCCAGTATTTTCCGTCTTTGTTGGTCATATACATTACCTTGAATTTCTGTTGCCGCTCATAAAGCACTTCTAATTCCCTCTCGTTAATGCTGGTAATATCATGACCTTTCGTTGTATTCTGAATAAAAATTTGTATTTCACCGTCCGGATTATACAATTCAGCGCCACAGGTTGTACTAAGGTACTCCGGAAAGCTTATTTCGCTGTCAATTTTGATACCATCAAGAAATTTCTTTACCAAATCTGGATGCCCAAAATACAATGACCTGGAAAGATTTCCTTTATATCGTGGCATTTTTTCGAGTGCAACATCAAGATTGCTGACCATTTGCAGTTCCCGTTCCGTAAGCTGTAACCCTTCTCTGATTTTAGCATTAATCTGATAAAAATCAAAGCTTACATACTGATTCAGTGCCTGCTTATCTGTATCACTCAATTCTATTTTATCATCTATGCGGCTATTAGCAAGTATTCTTTGTGATTCCTCATATTCTTTTCCGCTCTTTCCACCAGTCTTAAACCGAACATTTCTCCACTCAGAAGCCTTTCTCCCATAGATCTGTTTGTTATCCGGATCCAGTGAATACTCGGCCAGTCGCCCGTACTTCTCTTCCTGGCGCTTTGCGTACTGCTGCCGGGCTTCCTGCCGGCTCTGCAGACCAACATTCTCCAGTTCCTCTTTTGTCCAGGTATCGTCTGTTGTGGAGATGCCTGGGAAATATGTAGTGTGAGAGTCCTTACAGCGAGGATGATACAGCCCCTTACTGATAGCGTAGCTCATAAGCGGATACCGCTTCCCGGTCTCCGGATTCACACCATCCTTGCTGCCACCGCTCCACACATCATCGATCAGCACCTTGCCAACAAAGGGCAGACACTTCGGGCATGGATTCCCGCGCTTAGCCATTATGACCGTTGCGATGCCCCATTCCTGCCGCTTCTCACCCTCGCCCTGCAGGTACGCCCGCTTGCTGGCGGTCCGGATGGCCATATCGGCATAATCAGCCAGAGTGTGCCGTGCTCCATTGGCATACATCACACAGTTAAGCCCCCGGGACAGCATATCCTTCGTAGCCATATCAACAGCCTTTTCATAGGTTCCAGCGCCGGTATTGGCATAAACCTGGGCGTTGAAGATAGCTTTCCGGTAATCATCATTGGCCTTCCGCAGCACTGCCGTTTCTGCTACTTCCATATCGTGTACGGTAGATTCCACCAGGGCGTCCAGTTTCTGATCATTCAGTCGGAAAAACTCTGCTGTCATGGCATCGTGCGCCGGCGTCCTGTTCGCACCGCTGGTCTTCCAGCCTTTCCGGATAGCCTGCAGGATCCTAAGTTCCTGCTTCATGCCGCCTTTTAAGCGCGCCTGCCTGATCAGCTGCTCGATCTGACTGTTGATGCTCTTAAACTGCTTCTGATACTTCTTCTTGTTCTTTCGCTTGTACTTTTCCAAGGCTTTCAACTGCTCCGCCTGCCACATAGACCAGTTATATCCTTCCGCGGTCTCTTCCGCCCGGTGCCGGTCCATGTTCCGGATCATGGATGCCATCAGCTCATTTTCGATACGCTGGAATGCTTCTGCAAGGTCATACTCGTTATGTTGCACTCATCAGCGCCCCTTCCGCAGCATCCTTCCCCGCAGATTTCAGCATCTGCCCATTATTCGACAGTACTTTGAAACCCTGAGCCTTAAAACCACGAACCAGAGCCTTTAACTGGGTCGTGCTTCTGCAGTGATCATTTCTCAGTTCTGCATATCCCTTTTTCTCAATGGCGTACACGCCGAACGGAACCTGCTCACTGGCCACCTTCAGCAGTCCCTGATACTCTGACTGGCTCATTCTGTACACCCGGTTCATTACTTTGACCTGCACCCGCATCACCTCCCAGATTAACGTCAAAAATACCGGCAGCCATATTGACTCCCGGTTCTTCTACCTCTGCAATGCCCTGTTCTGCCTTCAGACGGGCGATTTCTTCACGTTTCCATTCATCATCCCGGGAATCACCATACAGTTCTTCCACTTGGGCTTCCACGCTCATTAGCGGCACTCCTGGGCGTGCCTTTGCCAGGGTCTCCACCTGACTCTCAAATGACGGGTTTGCGTACTCACCGAATGGGATGTCTACCTTCACCGCTTCGACCGGCTGCCCGATCAGAATGTTGTAGGCATTCACCGCAGCGCTAACTACCTTCGGCAGAGTCTCCTGCAAAGCCTCTACGATGGCGTTTCTGGTGTAAAGCGTGGTTTTCTCCTTTTCCCGCTGCGCTTCCGCATTATCCAGCTTCTTGGTATCGATCCCTAACGTGCTGGGACTGATGATTCCCTGCAGGCACAAATCCAGCGCCGTAACATAAGATGCCAGATAACTGTCATGCGGGATAGACGGCTGATCCGTCTGGACTTTATTTTCAACGCCTTCGCCCATGTTGTTGTCCGCGGCAAAATACCGGCAGTCAAACGGATTTGGCTCCAGCGGCTCTCCTGTCCTTGGATCCTTGGGTACTAATGATTCTGGAATGTAGGTCTTTGCCCTGCCTGCACGAAGCGCGTCCATCCACTGCGACCACGCCTCATCGAAGGCGTCAAAGCTGTCCAGCTTGCCGTCATAGATGGAGCCGCCGCGGTTCTCATACTTTGTGGATTCGTACACATGGATTGGTGTGGCGAGGATGGTCTTCTCATCAAACCGCCAGTCCTGCAGGTTTTTAGTCTGATCCAAGACCTTCAGATCCACCAGTTTTTCATCCAGATACAGCTCGTTGATGATGTAACCGTATCCATAACGCTCATTGAGCACATACCGCTTGCCTTTTGCGTTGTACGGTGTCTTAAAGATTACCTCGCGCAACCAGTCACGCTGATAAACCGTCTCAACCCGATCTCCCGGATACCATTCCAGGATTGGATACTCACTCACCATCGTGTCGATCGTCACCTTAAAAGCTCCATCACCGATGTACAGGATTTCTTTCAGCGCCTTTTCCATCTTTTTCCAGAATCCATTTTGCTCCTCGATAGCTTCCCAGATTTTGCCCTGCTTGTCACTGTCAAAATCGAAGTCATTCATGTCTGACAGCACAATTGCCGCCAGAACCTTAACGATCAGCTGCGGGAGTCCTGTATGGATCTTGCGTATTTCAATGCCAGGCGTACTCTTACTGGCCCAGAATTTGTATTTATCAGCATAATCCTTCAGAGTTCCGTAAAGCTGTTCCAGCTCATTGCCGTCACCACGATACCAGATCCGGTTGCGGATGGCATTGGTCTCAAAGTCCATCATCTCCTTGATCTGGATGCTGTACGGCGCCGCTGAATCTATCTGCAGCCAGCTTTTTACGCCTCGGCGAATATTGTCACCCATCTTTTCCAGCCACCTCATTTCTGCTTGTCCTCCTCAAAACCTATCATGGACCGGTACGGGATCCATGCGTACTGATTTGCATTTATCGTATGGTCGTTCCGGTCTTCCGGCTCGTCCTTATCTTCCTTCCAGCTGTACTTGTCGAGCTCAGCCAGATGCTCCGGACACTCATCAACCACCAAATAACAGCCCTGCTGGATCCAACCAAGCTGCAACTTGATACGATCCAGGATGGTCAATTTTTTGTACGCGTCCCAGAAGCTGTAAAGGCAGCTATGCAGGCGCTTGTACTTTTTCAGCTCCGTCATCGTTGCCTGATCAGCATTGTCGATGTAAACGTCCTTGGCAAATCCCCAGTCCTTACGGCACTGCTCCAGGAACTCGATGAGCTTTACCACCGTATCACTGGGCGCGATCGGATTTTCCAGATCTGCATTGTTGTAAACCTTCTCCGCCAGCGTGATCATGCGCCGGTCCGTTGTGATTCCCTGGAAAAGCATTGCGATCGTATCCGGGGACTTGCTGGAATATGCCGTATCCACTCCGCATGTAAACTTCTTCCACCGGATCCGTCCTGCGTCCACTTCTGACTTCACCCAGGCAGCTGTGACCACATGCTTTTTCCGGTCGAAGTTCGGAAACACCAGACCGGTTGCCTTACCACGCAGTCCCAGGATCTTATTCTTCCAGATCTTCGTGCCTTTCGGAGTGTTGGCCAGAATCTTCTCCAGCTTTTCCTTCGGCAATCCCAGGTTGTGGACAAAAGAAAAGAACCAGTGCACCCAACCGGGCTTTGGTTCCCCTCTCAGTTCATCTTTAATTTCCTGCGGTGTCTCCTGCTCCCATTCTGGAAGCGGCCTGCTGCAGTTTATGTACTCTCGGTACACATCCAGTGACGGATCGTCCGGGTTTAGCGTGGCCATGAGGTAATCACACCGCATGGCAGCCTCACGAACAAAGTCGATGTCGGCCGTGTTGATCTCATCGATATATAGGCAGCCGTACTGACCACCAAGGGCTTTCTGCCACTTCTTCTTGTCTCCGTAACCCATCACATAAATGACCTTGTCCCCACCGGACGTATGGAACAGGATGTGAGGGATCTTATCGTCCTTTGTACCGTTGCCGTTGTACTCAACCAGTACACCAAAATCATCCACGATGCCCAAGTCTTTGTTGATGATGTTCTTTTCCGCGGTTCCGGTGTCCTTGGCCGCGATGATGTGCAGCTTCTTCGGTGACTCCGCCACCTTAAGCATAAACTTAAACAGCCCTACCGTAGTCTTTCCGGCAGCAGTGGTCCCCTCCAGGAACTCTACCGGAGCGTCGCAGCGAAGAAAGGCTTTGTATTTCTCCGACAGAAGTAAACGCTCCGTGCTCACTATCCACCACCTCGCATCTGCTGCAGGATGTCATCCAGCTTATTCTTCTCCTCATCCAGGCCGGAGACCTCCAGCTTGTCCTTAAACATGCCAAGATGGCGCCCCAGAAGCTCCAGAGCCTTCTCCTTGTCATTCAGCTTCAGCTCGATGCCGAACTTGCCCTCTTTAATCCCGGCAATGGCCCTGATCTGGCTCTCCGTCAGATCTGCTGTATCCGTCAGGACCACATTGCCATTTACAATTTGGGCGAAATCCGTAGCTTTCGCAAAGGCAATAGCAGCCAGTTCCTCGATTACCCTGTCTTGGGTAACCTCGGTCCGTTTCTGCCGTTCCTGCATGCGCTCAGAGATGTAGGCGGCAACCTTAACATTTCTTAACAATCTGGCAGCTGCAGCCGCAGCTACCTCATCATTTTTGACCCGTGGATATGCGACTTTGTAAGCCCGGGTGGCATTCAAATCAATCAAGTATTCATCTGCAAAGATTTTCTGTTTTTCAGTCATCCGGGTTCACCTCGCTTTCTGTTTTTGGGTATAATAAAAGAGCCACACGGGGTGGCCCTTACTTTGAATCACTTTTTACTTAACATTTCCTCCCGATCCTCAGGCACTTCGATTGCCATTGAACCTTTATCCAAAATAAATTCGTTAAAGTTAATTTGTCCATATGATTTTGATACGAAATCTGTAAAAATATCAAATATTTTCAATAGCATCATTGTCAATACCATTACGATAACAAACACTACTATTTTATTTTGTGGAGTCTCACCAAATATGCTTATCAAATATCCAAAAAATAGTAAGAAAAACGCAAGCTGATTCATCCAATTTTTCTTAGCCACTTCATTGACTTCTTCATAATCTTTTAAATCTCCATTTGGATATACTCGAATAGCCCTATGTTGCACGCAATAATCTGAAACTATTTTTTTCTTTGATATTCCTTTATTTCCTATCAACAGCATGGCTCCTGCAGTTAACTGAAAAGTTAGTGCTAACATATATAATATCTCAGAAATAGTAAAATACGAAATAAGCATAGTAACCATCGTTTCTGCATTAGATGATGTAGCAATCATTCAATTATCTCCTTTACAATTTTTACCTATTATACATAAAAATATACGTAAAAATCAAGCAAAAGGAAAGCACCCATCTCACGACGAGTGCCCTTCCAAATCAATTCGGCGTAGACCTACGGTGACCGCTCACCTTAGTTCCATTGCTCTTAGTATACGGTTTTACAACCACAATTTTCTTATTCTTCGTTCCGCGAACACTACTTTTTGTTTTTGCCATACCAATGACTCCTTTCTTAAAGTCAGAGGTACTCCAACTGGCAAAAGTTCCTCTCTTAATCACCTAATTTTTCTTTGCAGGCTCAGGTCCTGGACCAACCCAAAATCTGAAGGCTCTCTTACCGTGATCTTTAGCGTAAATTTTTTCACCATCCTTGGTGGTGATCCATGCACGAAAAATCCACATAGATATCCCCTCCTTTCGCATTTTTCACTTGCGAAAGGGTAACCACCGTGTTATAATCAAATCGCCAAATAAGATTATAAACCAGTTGAACAGTGGTAACACTTTCAACAAGTGGCCAGGTATCTTTGTGTACCTGGTCTTTTTCTATGTAAAGGATTACTCCGATTACATCAATGCCTATGGTACGTATTAAATTGAATATTTGCTGCCATCATTGACATTCCACAAGACTCGGCAATTTGCTTTGCTGTCATATCTTTGACCAGTTCAAACGGAGCCATCAACTCTGCTGCGAATGTATTGGCCTGCCATTCTGGTTGACAATATGTTGGAACGTCACCTCTTGCATAGCTTATATATTGGGGTTGATGCATAAGAAAATGTCCCAGTTCATGACATAATGTAAATCTATCACGAGGATTTCCTGCAACTGCTCCATCGTATACATCCTCTCGTATTCGCATTATGTTACTTGCTGTATTGGTTGTTCCGTATGTGTCGTTCATTTCTTCTCTCGGCACAATTTCATAATCAAAATCATTTTCTGGATCAGCTAAAATCCACTCGATAAACTCCACAATGGGAAAATACAATTCATCTTGCATTCCACATGCTTTTCGAAGTTCCATGGTTAATTTTCTGATCTTTGCTCGCGATAAAGGGATCGCAGAAATATTCAATTAACATGCCTCCTGTTACTTATCCATCAATTTTTTGAATTGATTTTTTTTGCTATCATCCATAGTTCCTAATTTTCTGGCAAACGATAGTAACATATTTCTATTGTCTTCCGAAAAAGTTGTCATATCAATGCTTTGACTATTTAAAGCCTCAAACATACAATCTTCCAACTCCAGAGCTTCTCGGTCATCCAACTGATACTCCGTTACTATTTTTTCTTGCCAATCTCTCGGTGGTTTCTTCCCTCCGTTTTCAACCTTCGATAAAAATGCAGATGAAACCCCGAGTCTATTTGCCATATCTGCTAACAATTCACCCCTGTCAATTCTTAGCCTTCGGCAAAACTTTCCGAAGCTGTTTACCATCTTGCAATCCTCCTTCTAATGAACCACTCTAAATATTCGTGCCCACGTTTGTATATTAACCTATTTTGGTTAATTTGTCAACCCGTTTTAGGGTAATTATTTTAACCAAAATAAGACATCCTTTCGCAAGGATGTCTTTCATGCACCTGGAGTGTCTGGGTGGAGATCCCTAAACCAGGTAAATAGCGAAGGCAGGATTTGAACCTGCGACCTCCAGGGTATGAACCTGGTGAGCTTGCCAAGCTGCTCTACCTCGCAATAATGCGCGGCCAGGAGTTGCCGCGCTGCAGCTGTTTGCAATCGGTAGCTGCGAACCAAATCCCCCGCCAGGCTGTAACACCCGGCTGGGGTGGGGGATACCTCAGGAGAAGGTAAATGTGTTAATCAAACAGCGCTCCGAGCCGCCAGCTGTATGCCTTTGGCTCAGGATACACTATAACACTTTGATTTGGGACATGTGGGACATTTAGGACAAACCTTTATGCCGCGTCCATAAATCTCTGATATTCTTTCTTTACGCTCTCCGCTGTTGCCTGGCGTCCCATCCGCACAGCAACATCATTCCACGGCAATTCCTCAAAAATCCTGTACCGGATAATCCGCTGCATTCTCATCGGTATGGTATTAAGCCACGCCTCCACATCGTGCTTGATTCGCTCTGCGTTCCGGAGCCGCTCCCGCAAGATCTCCTCCAGACGGTCCTCCTCGCCCGGATCCTGAAGGACTGCATATGCCAGGCCCTCGATGTGGAAGGTCTGGGCGGTGTACGGAAACTCATGCGATGATCCTTTTACTGCGTCCAGCTCCCGCCGCTTCTTGGCCTTCTGGAGCTTCTGCAATGCCTCCTTGGTCTCCTTGGCTTGGGCACAGGCATCTATGTAATCACTCAAAATCCGTTTATCCAACGGCATCACCTCCTCACTGCCATGCTGTTTGTAACAATCCACCAGGTTATTGATTATACTTAAAACCAATCCGCCCCAAACTCCCGTGTATGCCGCTGCGCTTACAACTCCGCCACCTTTTATCAGCGTTAAAGGGCCAACTATCAGCCAAAACATTAATACAAACCGCATTATCGCACTATCGTATTTACCGCGCATCGCCATTTACCACCACCTTAAAGTAAATAACATACCTACCGTAAATCCTATACCCAAGCTCATACCGATAACGGTTAATGCAATTGCATACTGCAAAGTTTTTGCAAACCAACTCATCCATTTTCTCATTACCCAATCACCTCCATACCGATTTCGGCCGGATCTTAATCTGACTCAGATCCAGCCCACTACTCAAAAACCACTGCCGCGTCTCCTCCCAGTCCACAGCCCACTCGTCACTCGCAGGCCAAGGCTTTTCCATCAGCGAGTCCGGCTCGATCGCCTCGAAGGTATACTCACCATACAGTGCTTTACCGTAGCTGGCATACGTCCGGACGGTCCCGGGTGTGCATTTAAGCATGGCGGCTGCAGCTACAGCGGTATACTCACCGATCAACTCCTCACCGCGGTAAACCTTATACTTTTTGGCTGCTCCCACTACCACCGCCTCCCTCGCTCATCGACAACAGTCACCTTGCCCAGGATCCGCACATGGCAGATCACGCTCATCAATTTCATGGCCCGCCGGAAGTTAATTACTTCCTTCGGCGGTTTGTCTGCCTTCCGAATCGCCCGGCCTGCAGTCGGATCCGGATAGCCCTCGTTATTTTTGTACATCGGCACCTCCAATTCCAAGAAACTTCTCCAGCTCCTGCATGCACTCCGGGCAAAGATCGTATGCATTTCTTGACATGGCTGTATTATCTTCGTATCTATCAATCAGCCTCAAAGCATTCGCTCTACCAGTCTTTTCGAATATCTCTCCCTGGTAATGGTCATAAAAACGACCACATCTATCACATTTTCTTGCTCTCATAGCTTGCTACCTCCTTCGAAGGATTTCACTCCACCCTGAAGACTCGCCTCAGGGACCTTTATCGAAAACGTCATTGTTATATGTAATTCTTTTCCGTTCACATTCAAAATCACTTCCGCGGTATCTGTCTTTTCTTTCATGCAGCCGTCAAGCAAATCTGCAACATCGTGCATAAATCCTTCTGAAAAATCTTTTTCCACTGTGTCACCTTCCCAAAATTTCAGTTTAACGTCTCAACTGTTTGGGAAATTCCTGGATCAGAGGTTCTTCCCAAATATCCGCAAGACTGGACTTCATAAAAATTGGGATATCGTACTTTTTACAGTCTGATACTATATTTTCTATCCACTCCCGTTTCGGTGTAATTTTGTCTTTTCTTCTTCCGGTTTCAGCGCCTACAATAACCCAATCTCCTAATATAACGCTTATTGGTTTCAAAAGTGGTTCAGCGCTTACAAAGAAATTAACGCGCTGCTCTAAGTAGATCAAATTTAATTTCTCTTCTCCGGTCTGAGAAACGCCATACCACATATTTTCTGCAGTTCTCAAAATACTCTTCCTAGATAAATCTGTGTACCTTGCCGGGTTTTTGGTAAGAAAGATATAGTTATGCTGCGGTGCTTTGTCACATGCAGCAAATACCTCTTCGATCCAAGAATCAGGAACCCACGAACCAAACAGATCAGCCATACTGCACACAAAAATTGTACGGCCCTTTTTCTTTTCGTATTTATTAAGGCTGTATCGGTGAAGCGTTGGAACAAACCCATATGGATATGGCTCCGCCGTTTCGCTTTCTTCTGCGTAAATTTTATTATCAAGAACATGTAATTTGTCATCGTTCCACTGTTCTCCGTGTCCCGAAAATCTGTTTGCTATACCTCTAGCGTAGCAATACGGACATTCATGATAGCATCCAGTAACCGGATTCCATGTACTCTCACACCAGTCAATTTTCGTTTTCTCCATCGCATCCTCCATAAAATCTTAATTTAAAATCTCTTTTAATTTTCTTGCAACCGCGTCATTTATCTTGGCTTTTAACACATCCTCGCATTTACCTTCCACATCATAAAACGAAAGAGTGTAGTCCATTCTTTTATCTACTGTCTGCTTAGTGATTTCCTCAAAGTCTACTCTTCTCACGATAGGCTCAAGAATGGAATAAGCCACACTTTTAACAGCGTTTCGAATTTCTCCCTGATAATAATCCCACCCTACTTCACCAAGCTGCCGTTTTACTTCGCGTTCAGCCTCTTCTTTTATGATTTCACCACAAGTATTTCTGACAACCTCTCTGACCTTTGCTCTTATGGCTTCAGTTACTTCCTTGTCGAAAATTTCATTTTCAGACAAATCGAGTTCCAGTGTTAATCTTTTCATAACATCCTCCGAATCTTACTTTTGATACGGTTCCGGCAGCGGCATCCAGGCAAGCACGTGAAACTCGAATGTTGCCAGGCTCTCATATCCTGCTGCGCCCTGCGCGAACCAGAAACCGTTATCGTAGCTTCCTGTCTGTATGCACATACCGGTTCTTGATGGCCTGCTCTTCATGCACAGCAACACGCTTTTATTCCGCTCCGGCAGTCGCTCCGTAACCGGAATCCACTGCACTGTATTCTTTTTCAGCTGCAGCACCTCTGCCGGCTCCAGGCCCGTGTCCTCGTACTCCGCCAGTCTCGCTACCAGATCATCCTTCTTGCTAGCAGACCAGTAACCGGTTTTGATTCCATTTACCCGCTTCTGAGTTAATCGCTTCATCTATTTTCCTCCTCCAACAAACTGAACGCCGCCAGCATAATCCGTCCGCACGCTGCAGCACCTTCGTATTTTTTCATAATCTCCCGAAAATCTTCTGTGGCCTCACTCCAGAACTTCTGATCAGCAGGGCACCCATGGTATTTCAGATAAAAGTTGTAAGAGTCGCACCAGACGCCCTTTGCAAGTGCGGCCTGTTCTTCGCTTCTTGTCATAAAATACACCCCGCCTTCCTGTAGTGAGTCTTCCGCCGCTTAAACTGATTCTCACAGAACTGAATATCATCCACATAGTCATAGCACACCGCATCGGTCTTTCCGTCTGCCTTTCTGGCAATCCGTCCAATGGACTGGGTAACCACTGCATAATCCTTTTGCGGTGATACCAGATACAGCCTGTCCAACCTCGGAATGTCCAGACCTTCCTTCGCCAGGCCGAAAGATGCAAACAGAATGCGTTTTCTGCCGGTCCGCATATCTTCAATAGCAGCCTCGCGCTCTCCTTTACCGCGCTTACTGGTCATGCTGCCGTCAATCATAGCTGATACCTCCCGCAGCTCATCCGAAAGCATGCCCCTAATATTTCGCAGCTGTTCCAGGCGGCTTGCCAGCACCAGACAAGAATGACCGTTTTGGCTGATCAGGTCCCTTACAATCAGCTCATTCCGCTCCCGGCTTCCTCCCAGATAGGAAAGCAGCTCATTGTAAACCAGTGTACCATCTGTATCCAGACAACTTCGATTGATTGCGATCCCAGTATCCCGTCTGCAGATCCGGACCTTCATGGTCTTGTCCGCCACTGCCTCATCCGGCACCTGGTAGACCACCGGCCCCAGCACTGCGAAGGTGCTTTTAATCATGCCATCAGACCGATGTACCGTCGCAGAAAGGCCATATTTGTATCTGGCTGCCAGATTATTCATGACCTTGTAAAACATGGTGACCTGTGTCGGAGATCCTGCCAGACGGTGGCACTCATCTACGATCACCACATCCCATGCATCCCGATACCGCGTCAGATCCAGTTTGCTGAGTGTCTGCACGGTTGCGAAAGTCATGTGACTGCCCAGCCGTACCTTTCCGTCAGTGATTGTTCCCAGAGTCTCCGTCGGGAAGTACTGCTCCGCTCTGGCAAGGGACTGTGTCAGCAAATCCTGCGTGTGGGTAACCCACAAAACCTTACGCTTCAACACCGCAGCCAGCGCAATACCCATCTGCGTCTTTCCAGACCCGCAAGGGCTTTGCAGGATTCCGCAGCTGGTGCGCCGCATTGCCTCCACAGCTACTTTCTGATAATCATATAGTGGAACACTTCCCTCATAGCTTAAAATCCCATTGTCGGCTAGCTGAACGCTTATCTGATCTCTGTCTGAAAGGAACTGATGCACTTGCTTTCCTACGCCTGTCGGAACAATCAGATCGGAACCGTCCACCCGGTAGAGCCACAGGTACTTCGGTGTATTTCCGACCCAAAGCCCCCGGCGCTCTCGCTCCCGGTACTGCGGATTCGGAATAATCAGATTTTCCTGAGCCCAGACATTCAATTCTTTTGAGGCATTCTTAATCCGGATCTCAGATCCAATCTCCACAACCATCTCTATCACCCGTCCTTGTTACTTTAAGTTCTTCCAGCCAGCTTTCCAGTGTCCGTCCGTATGTAGTCATGTCAGTTCTGGAAATACTCTTCTTTCCGTCATGCTTCAAACTGTCAAGAAGCTGGAAGTCTACCAGAAAGATTTTTTCATCTGGGTACCGTACCGCAAACATCCCGCGGCTGTTTCCGGTCACATAGAAAAACTGCATTGCATTGTACTGATTTTCTTCCATGCGCCTTAAGTCAAACACTTCTTTCTGGCAGTCCTTGCAGTCAAACAGATACGCCTCTCCGTTTCTGGCTGCAATCACATCACACGGCTGACCGTTTTTATTGTCCTGGAAGCGATGGACCCAGAAGCCTTCCGCTGCCAGTCGAGCGGCAAATTCTCTCTCGAATTTCATACCGGCTGATTTATTGCTCATTTTCATTGTTTTCGTCTCCTCATTGCTGCGGTCTTACCATTTTTCAGAAATGTCTTTCCTGAATCTTACCTGAAAAATGCCCGCAAGCCCTTATTTTACTTAGGGTCTTACTGTCTTACCTAAAAACCCGGATAATAAGTCTATATTTTTATAAGAGAAAAAATAATGACGTTTTTTCCCTCGCGTCACGAGACTATATAACAGGTAAGACTGGTAAGACAGGTAAGACCTTATTAAAAAAGCCAGTATTTATGCGGCTTTCAGGGTCTTACCAAGGTCTTACCTTTTAGGAAGTAGGTAAGACATTTTAATCAAAAGGCAATGTCTCCTGCTCATATTTCTCAACCTGCGTAAATCCATCCTGATCCGTTGCATCGTCATCCTCCGGCAGATTGAATTTGATATAGCTCGATTTGATTCCATATACCTTCGTCTGATGCACCATTTTCCCTTGCGAATTACGCACCAGATAGCCCTTTTCTGCCCATTTCCGGCTTACAGCTGTATAATCAAAGCCGTTCTGATCCAGAAAGCTTAAAAGTACATCACGGTTCACGATCAGCTTCCCGTCATCAATCTTCCCCCAGACCTCACCCTTATTCAGCGAGTTTTCTTCTTTCGGATCCTCGAAACGGACCTGGTACTTTGCCGCCCAGTTTAACACCTGCTGGTACGCGCGTTCTGCAATATCTACATCACGCGTACTCTGCAGATATTGTTTCACCTGGACAATCTGCAGCGGCTGCTCCGCTGTAAAAAAGAGCTTCACTGCGATCTCATCCGCCAGCAACATGCAGGCCATAGCCATTGCCTGTTTATCCGTAGTATCCAGCTTGCAGAGTTCCTCAAAGATTTCCCTGTACCGGTCCATGATCTTGCAGGATTCTGTTTCCTGTATGTACTCCACGAACTTTCTTCCAGCAAAGCCGTAATTCTCTTGCACCATGCTGCTCACATAATGGCCGTCCACTACCAGCGGCCCATCAATTGCAATCTCGATAACACGGTTTTTGGATCCACCACCAGAGTTTACCTTCGTGATTGGCTCCTCACCGGTAAAGATAAAGCTGTTTTTCCAGGTCTTGGTATCCTCTACGCCGCCGTATGCTTTTGCTCTGCCGCGGTCCACGCCCTCCGTGATCTGGTAGATCAGTTGGTCAAAATTGCCCTGCCATTTGTCCTTGATGGTCTGCAGCTCATCCCCTGCAAAAGGGATGCTGCAAAGAAAAGCTGCGTTACGCATGATGGCATTCTTGGTCATGTTCATGGTCTTTACCAGGCCGCCCATCCGCGGATTTCCCCAGATGGACATAGCCACCATGAGCGCCACGGTCTTTCCGGTTCCGGTCGTGCCCCATAAATGCAGCACAAACGGCAATACCTTAAGCGGCTCCAGAAGCACGGAAGCGAAGCTTGCAGCCATCATCATGCGTAAGGGTATATTCTTCCGCAGATCACCACAAAGAGCCTTCCAGGCGTGAAAATCGCCCTTCTCAGACACATTTTTAAAGATTGCCTCGTAATCCAGACCGCCCTCGTACCGGATATCTTTTTCATATGGGGTAAAGGCTGCGCCGATCCATCCCAGACGATTAATGGACTTCTTGGGCTCCAACGCCACGGGATTATATCCTACGCAGTCACTGATATAGCGCACCAGGCTCTTTGCATTATCAGAAGTAACCTCAATGCCATACTGGGACAGCGCGTCCACAATCTTGTTGGTATTGGCACATACTGACCGGTCTACCGTGATATGCTGCCAGGATGCCGACTTGAAATAAGCCAGCGTAATCCGCTCCTCTGATGTATCCACGTTTTTAAGGATCTCTATCGGCATGATCGGATGGCTGCAGGCAATTACCGGAATCGCCTGCATGTTCTTATCATAGCGGATCGTCTTCACGCCCATATCGGTAGCACTCCACTCCGCACAGATCAGTTCCAGCGGCTGATCGGTAAAAGCCGTTTTGTTGCCGGTCTGGCGCATCCGCTGGATGTAGTCAAGCTGAAACTGCTTCAGCAGGTTATTAAACTCCGTGCTGCGCTTTAAGATCTTGGCCTCGTTCCGCAATGCCTCAATATACTTCTGCCGCTCCACATTGTCCTCGATCTCAAAGATCCGGTAAAAGATTTCATCCGGAAACGGGTTCTGCCGCTCCAGCTTAGCTATACCAGTCAATAACTCTTCGTTCGACTTTTCCAATTTCACTCACCGCCTTCTTGTCTGCGTATAATTCTTTCGGACACTGATCCAGACATTCAATCAGATATTCCACGTAAGTGATGTTGCCAAGTGCCTCATAGAAATGCCCGCTATGCTCTCTGATTGCCTCACAGAGCAGCCCTCGATACACAACCAGCCATTTCCTTGCATAAGACACAAAATCCTGTAATTCGCGTTTCAAACGGTTTCTCTTATCTGCTTCGCGTTTTTCCCGGTAGGTTACCGGTTCCTGGATAGGAACCTGGAACGCTGTCGCCAACTGCTTTGCCGCTTCGTAGTTTCCAATACCGTAATAACCGGCCACAAACTTAATCTGATCACCGCCAGCACCGCAGGAAAAGCAGTAATACCCTTTTCCATTTGGGTAGATCTTCATGGACGGCCGGGTGTCATGATGGAACGGGCAGAGGCATTTTCCGTTTAAAATATGCAGGCCGCAGTATTCCACGGCCTGCTTCATGCTCACTGCATCTTTAATTTTGCTGTAAAGCTCCGGATCACATGAACGGGATTCCTTCATCGCCAGCTCCCTCCGGAATATCTACGAATCCGTCACCTACTGCAGATGGCGTTCCGTGGTTCACCGGGGTAGTCTGGCCCACCGGCGGATCCTGCAACAGCTCATCTTCCGGCACCTCTGCCTCCGCCAGGCCAGCCACGCTGCGGATCTGGAACAGCTCCGTTACAAATGGACGGTTTCCATTGGCTGCCTCATACTGACGGCGACGGAAGATACCGCCAAATTCCTTGCCGATCATCTGCTTTTCATTGTCGCTTACATCCCACTGGAAGGTAAAGTTATTGGAGCGCTCAATCGAAGTGATGATGCCTTTGAACCAGGAAAGTCCCTTGCCTTCCATGTTCTGTTTAAACACACCGCGCCATTTTGCGCCCATCGGATTCTGGGCCTTATCGCCATCAAACATCTTCTTGTAAAAGTCCTTGTACTCACCCTTTGCGATATCATACAGAATCACAAACTGCTGATTGCCGTTCTTTGATTCCTGGGTGGTTACCTGCTTAATGGCGCACACATATTTCCCTTTCGGCAGCTGCTGGAATTCTCCTGTGTAAGCTGCCGCCTCATCATATCCTGCCGGTTTCTTAATCATGACTGCTTGTCCTCCTTGGGCTTATATTTCTCCCATCCGTAGAAATCCCGGATGGTATCATCAACCAGTTTCAGGTTGTTTTCAATTTCAGGTGATTCAAACATATCTTCCGGTGTCTTCGTAATATCAGACCCATCCGTAACGGTCCGGAAGAAATGATTTCCATTCTCGCTCATGCACCGGATGCAGATTGTGACCATGCCTTCCAGGCACACCTTGCGATCCAACTGCTTACCGATGGTTCTGAGCCGCGAAATGCCAAAATCATCGGTATCCTCGTGAAACATGATGTACACGATCTTATCCGGATCTGCGACTTCGGTTTTGATCCGCTTCACCAGACCATACATAGCATCCGCAATGTCATCGTACATCTCGAAAGAAGCGTTCCCCTTCTTATTCCGGTGCTGCGACATAAAGAGATGGGTCATAATATACCCGGCGTCATCAATCACATAGACCTTCTCCGGATTCTTGTTGATTGTAGCAATGATCTGGTTGATATCATCGCTGGCACCAGTCTTCCGGAAGCGTTTGCGGAAGGGCAATTCCTTCCGCTCCGTATTAAGCAGCACCACCTCATACTCATCAAAAAACTTTAAGCTCCGGCTTTTTCCGCTGCCGGACTTTCCATAAATCAAAACGGGTAATCCCATAACATCCTCCTTAATATGGCAGCGATTCTGTTTCGTCAGTATCTTCTGCTGCTTTGCTCAGCCAGTCATCCTCAAAGAAATCCAGGTCTTTCATGCGGGCAAATATCGTGTCCCGTGTCTTTTCCGATACATTCATGCCGAAAACCCAGTACAGCATCGTCTCACTTTTAAAATAGAGCGTATGTCCGGAAGGTGATACACTGGGTCTTCCCGGCATATGCTCCCCCATCGGCTCCAATTCTGCAGGCGAAATCATTCCATCGGTCCACTCTCTGATTGCTGTCAGATAACCCTTGTCACTATGGCGCTGATATACGGACAGCTCATGATAGTTGTTCGTCAGTACCACCGGGACGCTGCAGGCAAAATCCTTTGCTGCTTTCCATGCCGCATATGGATCATGCGGTTCAAGTTCGCGCTCCATATTAAGCTTCTTGTCTTCGATGTAGTACTTATAGCAGGTTTCTTCATCCGGCATATCGCCGATCAGCTCCATGATGGCTGCCTTGAACTTATTAGTTGCATACGTGCTTTCCACATAGACGCCCCAGAAGCTGGTGTAAACCAGATAGTGGTCATCCAAATTCCCGACGTATAAGCCGCCAGTTGTCTTCAGTGCTGACTTCATGGCCTTCTTGAATTCACTGATTTTCAGAAACATCGTCTTTTCCCTCCTCATACTTTCGCTTGTAGGCATCAATGCCGCACCGGATGTAATCCAGCACTACATCCATTTCATCGAATGACAGATGCCATACACCTGTTGTCATGATCTTGACCGCTTTCGCAGCTACTTCCATGAGCAGCTGCATGCGAAACGGTCCAATTCCCTCCCGGTCCATCAGCGAATCCGCAGGCTTTCGCCCCGCGGCTCCAGATGTGCCCAGTCAACCTGTTTCTCATCCAGAAGTTTCCGGATGGCTTCGTTGTTCGGAACCGGTGGCTGCGGGATCAGGAATCTTCCCGGAATATCTTCCAGAAGGCCATCAATAACCAGCGGCTGCAGTCCTCCGTTCTTCTGAATGTTAAAGCTGAACAGGGCCGTCTTAAACTTGGTCTTGCCCATCTCACGCATATTGGCCTCCAGATTGTTCTTTAATGCCTGCTGGCGGTTCTCCAAAGCCTTTCTTCTGGCAGCCAGACGATTTTCTTCTGCTTTCAGCGCCTCGATATCGGCTTTCATGCCGGTAATAATCTTGGCATAGCCGTCGGCCTTCTCCTCGATTTCACCCCAGAGACCGTCCATGGTGTCCTGAAGGGTCTGATCGTCCACTTCCGGATCGTAAACAAGTTCCTGCAGTGCTAAAAACTGCTCTGTTAACTCATAAAGTTTCATCTTGATTTCCCTCCGCGCCTCACCTATAATGAGACTGTAAATTGATTTTTTATTTACCCGATTCCCCGGAAGTTGCCGCTTCTGGGGTTTCTTCTTTTTCCAGGCGTTCCAGCTCCACGTTGATTGTCTCGCGTAAAAACTTATAAGCTGTAACTCTGGTGTCTGGATCAATTGCTTCTCTCACGGCAGTTCTGATGATGTTCGCAACCGCCAGCGCAGTTGACTTATCATCCGTCTGTCCAAAAGCACGGAAAACACCTTTAAGGCTTTTCTCTCCTTTAGTCCCGATAATGGCCAGCACAAACTCTCCGGACGTTACATCCTCAACCTGACCATCCTGCTCAAATGTAACCTTTACCATACTTCTCACTTCCTTTCACCTTCCCGCCAGCAGTGCGCTGGCCACGCATCCCGCAAACACCGCGCAAATGTCAAACATCACCTTGCCTGCCAGATCATCCAGATCAAGTTCCGGTTCTGGTTCCGGTACACTCTCGACTAGGTAAAACACCGGATCGCTCCGGCACTCCATGTAGCTCAGCATCCGCGGGTGCTGGGACTCTACAAAGTTAAGCTTCGCCACTCTGATCACCTCCCTCCTCCGGCTCGTATGCCGGGTACTGCTCAATAAAACGCTCCAGGTCACTGCCCCGGATCTTAATCAGTCCAAGGCGCAGAGCCACAAGCTGCTTGCCATTAATCAGCCGGTATACCGCCTGCGGATTGACCCGCAGAAGTTTCGCGGCTTCTTTTACTGTGTACAATGGTTCATATGCTCTTATCATCTTCTTGCACCTCCCGTTGCTTTTCTTTCATTCCCGTCCTATACTGTACTTACAGGCTCTTGCCAGAGCCGAGTACGATAGAAAGAGAACACCCCATGCTAACCAAACAGCAATATCATAAATTAAAATCCATAAATCGAAAGGGCTATGCAACAGAACGCGATTTTCATAAAAACGAACAGCTCTTTTGGTATCTTGCTGGGAAAAATTTCATTCGCAAAACCCGTTCTCCTGATCATAAAGTTCTCAAGTTTATCATCACCGAAACCGGCAAAGCAGAATTAGCCAGTTACGAAACTGAACGCTTTCGATTTTGGCTTCCTAATGTTCTTTCATCCATTGCTTTGATTCTCAGCGCAATAGCAATAACAGTATCGATATGGTCAGCGCTATTGCACTAACCGAAACAGAAACTCCGGATAAATAGAGTGGCAGTTTAGGATACCGATACATCAATGGATACTTATCCTTTTTGGGCACGCTGACCACCTCCTACTCCAACAGATCTTCGATTGCAACACCAAAATAATCGGCCACTTTCTGAACCTTGCGAATGCCTGGATCTGTCTCGTTCCACTTGCTGATACTTCTGTTTGAAAAACCTAAATCCTTTTCAAGTTTCCAAACAGATACTCCTTTTTTCTCGCAAAGCTCTTTGATATTGTCGAATAACACCATCTCACCTCCTGTCACAATTAGAGAAAATATTCTCATTCTTATATTGACTTTTATGAGAAAATATTCTATTATACAAATAGGCGATATGAATATATTCTCTTAAATCCAGTCTTTTAAATTGGCGTTTATTGACTGTCCTTTGTGTTACGAGAATGTTTTCTCTTTACACACCCTACTATACGAGAATATTTTCTTTTTGTCAATACTTTTTCGAGATTTTTTTCTCGTA
>OHAC01000143.1_pt1 | contig 76027 bp, 92 predicted proteins | sample 1577051 | NCBI WGS metagenome assembly OHAC01 (sample SAMEA3541499, study PRJEB24748) | human gut metagenome | biome: human gut; feature: human-associated habitat; material: faeces | place: China | collected 2012 | reverse complement strand
GTTTTTCTTCCATAATAAGTATATTGTATATTCCGGCTTTGTCAACCTTTGCATAACCAACATTTTCAAAATTCCCTGCAATATTCTTCTGTCTGTACAGATAATACGGGAAAAGTTCCATCTCTTCTGCTGTTTTTGCTGCTTTTTCGATCATGCCGGAAAGGATGTCATGTGTCTCCTTCACATCCCGGTGTAAATCTCTCATTTCCATTCTGGCCGCTCTCTTGATTGCCAGTGAATGCACCGTCAGACTGTCCGGCTTCATCTGAGCGATCTGAGCCAGTGTATCTTCCATATCAGAAATATCTTCCCCCGGAAGTCCTGCGATAATATCCATATTGATATTATCGAATCCGGTCTCTCTGGCCAATGCATAGGCCTCTTTTATCTCTTCTACGGTATGCTTTCTTCCGATCGCATCCAGTGTCTTCTGCTGCATGCTCTGCGGATTGATGGAAATCCTGGTAATGCCGTGGCTCTTTATGACCTTTAATTTTTCTTCTGTTATGCTGTCTGGTCTTCCTGCTTCTACAGTATACTCCAACAGATGTTCTCTCGAAAATTTCTCATCAATCCATCCCATCAGTCGTTCCAGCTGCTCTGCCGTCAGAGTAGTCGGTGTACCTCCGCCGATGTAGATTGTATTCAGCTTTTTATTTTTTGAACGCTCTGCAATAAATTCCAACTCTTTACAAAGTGTATCTACATATACATCTACTTTTTCTTTCCAGCGATCCAGCGGTCCGGAACTGAAAGAACAATAAGAACAGACCGACGGACAGAACGGGATTCCTACATACAAGCTGTACCCTTCTTCATAATCCAGTTCTTCCAGAATCTTCCGCTCCCTCTCGGCAATCTCCCATGCAAGCACTGCCTTTTCTTTTCTTACTCTTGCGCTTTCCCATGCCCATCTGATATAATCTTCTTTTTTCCAGCCGGCTTCCAGCTTCTGCATAGCAAGCTTGGTCGGACGTACGCCTGTAAGCACTCCCCATGCAAGTGGTTCTCCGGTGATCTTCTCCAGTTGGTCATACAGATTCAGGTCTGTCTGCCGCTTTTTCTCCGTTTGCAGATTCTCCGTTTCTGCAAAAATTTCCTGACCATCCGGTAATTGTACCGTTACATAATTAGAGGCTTCTTCATCCGTCTTGCAGGATACTTCCTGCGACGGATAAAAAGCCTTTAATATATGATACGCATTATAAGTATAAGACTCGCTTTTACATATAATCTGAATCATCTTAATTCTCCATTCTGTTTTTTTATCACTGTCTTTTGCCAACATTCATTATATAAATGGATTATGGAGTTTTTCATAACCGATCGTCGTTTCTTCCATATGCCCCGGATATACATGTGTCTCTTCCGGCAATACCAACAGTTTCTCCTTTACAGAACGAACCAATGCCGATGCACTTCCGCCCGGGAAGTCTGAACGGCCAACCGATGTCTGGAATAATGTATCACCGCTAAAGAGAACGCCTTCCTGTTCCATATAATAACAGCATCCACCCGGTGTATGTCCCGGTGTATGGATCACACGGAACTGAAAACCTGCAATTTCCAGCTGTTGCCCATCACTGACCGGAACCGCCTCCTCAAACCGGTATCCTCCACGCACATATGTAGAAGACAGATTACTTTCACCGTCCGTCATCATCGGAAGGTCTGCTTCTTCTACATATACCGGAACTTTTACGTCTTCCATCACATCAGAAAGTCCCATAATATGATCAAAATGTGCATGTGTCAAAAGCACCGCTTTCAGTTTCAGTCCCTGCTCCTTTACCGCATTCTTTACCTTCGCCGGATAAGCTCCCGGATCAACCATGACCGACTCTTTTGTCTCTTCGTTAATCACCAGATAACAATTCGTACCAATCATTCCAACCACGTATTTTTTTATCTTCATACTTTTATCCTGTTGCCCTTTCTATATCAATGATTCCGGAAAGCTGCTGCAATTTCTTCACGATACGCTCCAGTTCTTCACGGCCGTGAACGATGAATCCCATCTCAATTGTTGCTGTTCCTTTCTTGCTGGTACGGACATTCATAGATTTGACATCCACATTTTCTTCTGTGAAAATTCTGGAAATCTCCATCAGAAGTCCCTGCTGGTCATTGGCATACATCTTGATCTCGGCAAGATACTGACCTCCTGATTTTTCTGTCACTTCCGTCTCCCACTCTGCCGGAATCAATCTTGCGCGTTCCGCTTCGGACAGATGTATCATATTGATACAGTCTGTACGGTGAATGGACAGACCTCTTCCACGAGTAACGAATCCGACAATCTCATCTCCCGGTACCGGATTACAGCATCTGGAAAAACGGACCGCCATATCATCAATCCCCTTGACTACAATACCGCTCTTGGACTTGGCAATATGTACCTTATTCTTTGCAGCCTCAGCCACTCTCTCCAGAACAACTTCATCCGTAATTGCCTGTCTGTGATCTTTTCCATACTCTTCTGCAAGCCGGTTTACTACCTGTCCTTCTTTTAATCCTCCGTGACCGATTGCCGCCAGCACAGATTCCCAGTCTTTGAATCCATATTTTTTCTGCACGATCTCCTGGTACTTCGGCTGAATAATATTTGTAAGATTGATACTCTTTGCCTTGCAGTATGTAGCAATCATATCCTTTCCACGGATGATATTACTTTCTTTGAATTCTTTTTTAAACCACTGGTTGATCTTGTTCTTTGCCTGTGTACTTTTTACAATATTCAGCCAGTCCCTGCTTGGACCCTTGGAATTCTGTGAAGTCAGGATCTCAATTCGATCCCCGTTCTGAATTTTATAATCGATATTGACCAGTTTTCCGTTCACTCTGGCTCCAACCATCTTATTTCCAACTGCACTATGGATCGCATAAGCAAAGTCGATCGGCGTCGAACCATTCGGCAGGTTCTTGACATCTCCCTGCGGTGTAAAGCAATACACATCTTCTGCAAACAGATCAAGGTCACCTTTGATCAGATTCAGGAATTCCCGGTTATCCGACATGTCTCTCTGCCACTCCAGGATCTGGCGCAGCCAGCTTAACTTCTCTTCTTCCTGTGCTTCAACACTCTTCTTACCGTCATTCGACTCTTTATATTTCCAATGCGCCGCAATACCATATTCCGCTGTCTTATGCATCTCTTCTGTACGGATCTGGATCTCGAACGGCTGTCCGACCGAACTCATCAGCGTTGTATGCAGTGACTGGTACATATTCGGTTTTGGCATTGCAATATAATCTTTAAATCGTCCCGGGATCGGCGTATACATCTCATGGATCACACCGAGTGCCGCATAGCAGTCCTTTACAGATTCTACGATAATACGGACTGCGAACAGATCATAGATCTGATCTACCGTCTTATCCTGATTGACCATCTTTTTATAAATGCTGAAGAAATGTTTGACACGCCCGTTGACTTCTGCTCTGATGCCCGCATTCTTCATATGTGTCGACACTTCATCTACAATCTGCTCTACAAATTCTTCCCGCTCAGTCTTTCTGGCATTGATCTGATTCACCAGATCATAGAACACTTCCGGCTGTGAATACTTAAGTGCCAGATCATCCAGTTCTGTCTTGATCTTGGAAATTCCAAGACGCTGTGCGATCGGTGCATAAATGTCCATCGTCTCTTTTGCTTTTTCTTTCTGTTTTGCCGGTGTCATAAACTGCAGTGTACGCATATTATGCAGACGGTCTGCCAGTTTGATAATGATAACCCGGATGTCCTTTGCCATTGCCAGGAACATCTTTCTTAAATTTTCTGCCTGTACCTCCAGTTTATCCGAAGAATAAGAAAGTCTTCCCAGCTTGGTAACTCCATCTACCAGAAGTGCTACTTCTGCTCCGAATTCCTTTCGGATATCTTCTTCCGTAAACTTTGTATCTTCAACCACATCGTGCAGCATTCCTGCAGCAATCGTCTCTTTATCCATCTCAAGATCTGCCAGAATGATCGCTACCCATAACGGATGGATGATATATGGCTCTCCGGATTTTCTGCGCTGATCTCCATGTGCTTCAACTGCCAGCTTATAAGCTTTCTCGATCAGGGAAACATCTGTGGACGGATGATACTTTCGGATACGGGCAATCAATATGTCATACAACCGGTCCGGATCTTCATAATCTTCCTGCGATTTCACCGCATGTCCGTCTATGACCGCAAGTCCTTTTGTATGGTCTTTCGTCAGGGCTTCCGGTGCAATCCGGTTGTCCAGTGATTCATATGTTGTCTTGTCTGACATATCAACGCCTCCTTCCCTTGATGCTTCTCCTATTTACCCGGATATGTGATCACGGCATCCACATCATATCCTTCTAATCGATCTCTTCCATTTAATCCCGCAAGTTCCATAAGAAATACTGTCTTTACCACTTTTCCGCCAAGTCCTTCGATCAGTTTTACCATTGCCTCATTCGTTCCGCCTGTTGCGATCAGATCGTCAATGATAACCACTCTTTGTCCCGGTTTGATCGCATCTTTATGCATCTCGATCGTAGCAGTACCATATTCCAGTTCATATTCAACAGAAACAGTCTCGCAAGGGAGCTTTCCTTTTTTTCTGATCGGGATAAATGGCTTATGCAGGTTATACGCAATTGGAACTCCAAAAATAAATCCTCTGGATTCCGGTCCTACAACCACATCAAATTCTACGTCTTTTAATTTTTCCTGCATCAGATCTATTGCCAGATGTAACCCCTCTGCATCCTGAAGAATGCTTGTTACATCTCTGAATATAATTCCCGGTTCCGGAAAATCCGGAATGCTTCTTACATACTCTTCTATCGCTTTCATGATACTCTCTCCATTTCTGTCTAAAATACAACTTTAAGTATAGCATTACTTTTTCTAATTTTCAATCTATGGTTTAACGGTAATGCGTCACAACAATCTGTGGTGTCTTTTCCCCCATATATTCATTAATATCCGGATAATATGTCATCGAGATCCGGATCTGTCTGCCACGACCTTTTAAGAGTGCCTCCACTTCTGTCTTTCCATACTGTTCTTCCAGTTTGCCCAGGAAATCATCTGCATGATGGAACAGCATTGCTTCGATCCTGCATCCATTCACATCCTGCACCTGTAATTTCAGTACATTTCTATTCTTCCCAAGAATTCTTGCACCAAGTAATGTGACATCGCGTGCTGCAAATACCGGTTTTGTATTTCCTTTTCCAAATGGTTCCAGAAGTTCCAGTTCTTTCACCAATCCTTCCGTCACACATCCGAACGGCATCTCCATATCGATAGTTACTTTTTCTTTCATCTCTTCTTCGGTCAGCGTACAGTTTTTATTCAACATCTCGCGAAATTTCCCGACATTCTCTTTCGGAAGTGACAATCCGGCTGCCAGCCGGTGTCCGCCAAACTTCGTCAGAAATTCTTTGCATTTATTCAGTTCTTCATACATGTGGTATCCGTCGATCGACCTTCCGGATCCTTTCACTCCTTCTTCTGCATCCGTCAGTACAAACACCGGTTTATAATAGTTCTCTCTTATCCTTCCGGCGACGATACCTGCCAGACTTTCATGACAATCCGGAAGATAAACGACCAACACCTTGTCCTTGGAAATGGTTGTTGTCTCCACCTGCTCTTCTGCCTGTTTTACAGCCTCTTCCGTCATATCCTTTCTGCTGTCATTCAACGCTTTCAAGTCTCCTGCAAGGATATCTGCCTCCTTTTGCGTTCCTGCTCTCAGTAATTCCAGCGCACGTTTTGCTGTGTCCAATCTTCCGCTGGCATTGATACATGGCCCGAGTACAAAACCGATATGATAGGAATTCAGGCTGTTCTTGTCAATCCCTGTACACTCGATCAAAGCTTTCAATCCCGGATTCTTTGTGCGTCTCAGCATCTGAAGACCTTCTTTGACAAAAATACGGTTCTCATCTTCCAGATCCATCACGTCTCCGATCGTAGCGATCGCAACATTTTCGATCAGATCATCCAGATCCGCCGAATCCTTTCCCATACTCTCCCACAATGCCTCCATCAGCTTGTATGCAACTGCAGCACCGCAGAGTCCTTTAAATGGATAGAGACAATCCGGCTGCTTAGGATCCATAACCGCATCTGCCGGCGGAATTCTGTATCGTTTTTCTCCATCGTGTTCATCAAACGGGACCTCATGGTGATCTGTTACGATCACTGTCATCCCCATTTCTTTTCCATACGCGATTTCATCTGCTGCTGCGATCCCATTATCACAGGTAATGAGCGTATCTACACCGGCTTCATAAGCTCTTTCGACCAGATGCCTGTTCAGTCCATATCCGTCACTGATACGGTCTGGTATATCACTGTCCACATCCGCACCGAGACGTTCCAGTCCTTCCAGCAGAATGTAAGTTGCATTCACTCCGTCTATATCATAATCTCCGATCACCCGGATTTTCTTATCTTCCAGGATCTTCTCTTTCAGAATATCGATTGCTTTATCCATATCTTTCATCAGCATTCCATCATACAGATCACTGATTGTTCCATTCAGATAGCGGTCAACCGCTTCTTCCCCGATCACATCCCTGTTCCGGATCAGACATGCCAGCCGCGGACTGATCTGGTATTTTTTTCCTATTGCCTCAAAATCTGCGCCTTTCCGCAGCAGAACCCATCGTTCCATTGTTGTCGCTCCTTTGTCTCTTTAGTCTAAGTACAATTACTTTTTAATTTTAAAAAAGCAGTTATACCCTGTCAACAGGCATAACTGCTTTTCAAATCATTTTCTGATTTATTTTTTCTTTTTGTTTGTTGCTTTTTTAGAGACTTTTGTTTTCATAACATACCACAGGGCTCCTGTGATACATACGGAAGAATATCCTCCGCAGATGATACCTGCCATAAGCGGTGCTGCAAATTCACGAATAGAACTTACACCCATAATAAACAGAACAAATACCATGATAAATGTCGTCAACGATGTATAAATACTTCTTGTCAACGTCTGTGTTATACACTTATTTACCACTTCAGCCAGATCATCGTTTCTCTTCATCAGTGGAAGTTCCTCACGGATTCTGTCAAAGATTACAATCGTTGCATTGATGGAATAACCGACAATCGTCAGCATACATGCAATAAATGTTGTTCCCACTGAGATTCTGGATGCCGCATAGAATGCAAGTACCACCAGAACGTCATGTAACAGTGCCGCAACCGCACTTGTAGCAAAACGTACATCTTTGAAACGGAACCAGATGTAAAGTAGCATAAAGATTGTTGCCACGATCACGGCAATTACTGCATCACGACGCATCTCACCACTGATCGTAGAACTTATATTTTCAGCTGTGATGTCGGATTCTTTCACTCCGAATGTAGTTTTCAGTGCTTTGTTGACCTGCTCACGTTTCGCAAGACTTAATGTCTTTGTTTTAATAATGACCTGTTTGGTTCCGGACACCTTCTGTGTCTGAATGTTGTGGTCTCCTGTAATCTTTTCTACTACAGGAACAATCTCTTCATCGATCTCATCGATAGAATAATCTTTGTCAAATTTCACATTCATAGAAGTTCCGCCCTGGAAATCCAGACTGTATGCCAGTGCTCCATTTCCCTTTGCCGAATTGACTCCCATGATCACAAATCCTGCAAGGATCAGTGCAATGGAAACGCTGAAGAATATCTTCTTCTTTCCGAGGAAATTCACCGGCTTTCTTTCTTTCATCTGATGATAATACAGACTCTCTTTGCGGATTCCGATTCCATAGAATGCATATACGATCATACGTGTGATCACCAGTGCGGTAAACATGGATACCACAATACCGATTGCCAGTGTCTGTGCGAATCCTTTTACTGTTCCGGAACCTTTGAACCACAGAACCGCTGCTGCAATCAGGGTTGTTACGTTACCGTCAACGATAGCTGACATTGCTTTCTGGAATCCTGCCTTGAGTGATGACTTCACAGTTTTTCCTTTCGCCATCTCTTCACGCACACGGGCAAAGATAATAACGTTCGCATCCACCGCCATACCAATACTTAAAATGATACCTGCAATACCCGGAAGGGTTAAGGTTACATCAAATGCATTCAGGATCACCAGTACAATCTCTGTATAGATCAGCAGTGCAAGACTGGATGCCAGTCCCGGAAGCCTGTATACCAGAATCATAAACAGGAATACCAGGATCAGACCGATCACTCCCGCCTTCAGACTTGTGCTAAGTGCCTGTTCTCCAAGTTGTGCTCCGACTACATTCGAACGTAATTCTTCCAGTTCCAGTTTCAGTCCACCGATACGGATCGTTGATGCCAGATTATCAGCTTCTTCGTATGTAAAGTCTCCGGTAATATAAGCCTGTCCGCCTGTGATCGCAGACTGGACAACCGGACTGGAGATGGTCTCACCGTCATAAATGATCGCAATCTGTTTTCCGATATTGTTCTGTGTTGCTGTAGCAAATTTCTTTGTTCCTGATTTTGTCAGGTTCAGTTCTACGGAGTATTCTTTATTCCCCATATCATCCTGACCACTCTTTGCAGATGCGCTCTTTACATCGGTTCCTGTAAGGACCGTCTCACCATCTGCCGTCTGGAAAGAAAGGGAACCTGGTTTTCCAAGTTCATCCAGAATCTTATTGGCATCTGTAACACCAGGAATCTCGATATTGATTCGGTCGTCTCCCTCCTGGTATACACTTGCTTCTGTACTGTACTGCTCTACTCGCTTTTGCAGCTTATAGATTGTATCACTCATCTCTTCTTTGGTCGGATTCTTATCTTTTACCTGATAAGTGATGCTGACACCACCGGCTAGATCCAGACCAAGTTTGATGTTCTTCATCGCACCGGTCTTAGATTTTCCAATTCCTGCGATAACAGTAAAACCAAGACCGACGATGAGGATTACCGTCAGAAGCAGACTCAGTATGCTTTTTGACTTTTTCATCGTTCTCCTACACATCCTCTCGAATTATTTATTCTTCTGCAAGTGCAGCCTTCATCATGATCGCACACTCTACACGCTTCCTTTGCATCTCACAGCCGATCTCATAGGTATCATGGATCGTACCGTGGAAATTGTAAGAGTTTGCCATACATCCACCACTGCAATAGAATTTTGCAAAACAGTTTCTGCATTTATCTTTCGAATACACATTACAGCTTCTGAAATCGTCCGCAATCTCCGGCTTCACGATTCCATCGTCCACATTACCCATCAGAAAATCATCCTGTCCGACGAACTGATGGCATGGATAGAGGTCGCCCCATGGTGTAACAGCCAGATATTCTGTTCCGGAACCGCATCCGGATAAACGTTTTGCCACACACGGACCACCGTTTAAATCTATCATAAAATGGAAGAAATTGAAGCCTTTTCCCTCTTTCTCGCGTTCGATCATCATCTTCGCAAGTTTATCATATTCCTCCATGATCTTAGGAAGATCTTCCTCCCTGATCGCATACGGATCGCTTTCATCTCCAACGACCGGCTCGATCGACATCTGTTTGAATCCAAGATCTGCAAAATGCATAATATCATTGGAAAAGTCCAGATTGTTTCTTGTAAATGTTCCACGGATATAATATTTTTCCTGATTTCTGCTTTCTGCAAGTTTCTGGAATTTCGGAACGATCAAATCATAGCTTCCCGTTCCGTTACGGAACGGACGCATCTGGTCATTGATTTCCTTTCTTCCATCCAGACTTAATACAACATTGTCCATCTCTTTATTTACAAATTCCTGTATCTCATCATTTAAAAGGACACCATTGGTCGTAACGGTAAAACGGAAATGCTTGTTATGGATCTTCTCCTGTTCTCTTCCATAAGCCACCAGATCTTTTACAACCTGCCAATTCATCAGAGGTTCCCCTCCGAAGAAGTCAACTTCCAGGTTGCGGCGGTTTCCGGAATTTGCGATCAGGAAATCCAGTGCCTTCTTACCCACTTCAAAACTCATGAGTGCACGTCTTCCGTGGTACTCTCCCTCTTCTGCGAAGCAATATTTACAGGCAAGGTTACAGTCATGTGCAATGTGCAGGCACAATGCTTTTACGACCGTTTTCCTCTTCTTCACCTCTTCAATCATGCATTCGTATGTATCTTTTACAAATAACTGTCCGCCTTCTGTCAGCTCGATCACGTCTGACAATGCATCTTCGATATCTGACGCTTCGTATTTATTTCCCAGTGACTGCAGAAGCTGATCTTTTACATCTGTTTCTTTTAATGTTCCGGCAGTTGGTTCTGTCTCTGATCCGTTCAATTTTGCGATCACATCATAACAGACATCATCTACCACATGTACAGAGCCGCTGTACACATCCATAACGATATTGTATCCATTATTACGGTACTGATGAATCATATCTGGTACCCCTTTCTTGTTTTTCATATTCTATATCGGAAAATTCCTGTTATTTCTCTGATTGTCTGAAATCTCATGCTGTCAAATAATTCCATGAACAGCAAGAAACAGCGACCCTAAAGACCGCTGTCCCGAGTATCCATATGATTTTAAATTATTTGTTCTGTTCGCAAGTCTGATTTCCTACTGTGCAGGATGTCTTACATGCTGACTGGCATGATGTCTGACATTCGCCACATCCACTTTTTTTCAGGTTGCTGTTCATAGGTTTATTCAATGATTTTACATGTTTCATGTTCATGTCCCTCCTTACTATTACTTAACTTATATTATTATAACATTTCAATATAGGTTTCGCAATCCTTTTCTTAGGATATCATTCCGCCGGCCATGCCGCCTCCCGCACACAACGCAAATGTCACCAATATCTCTGTACTGCTTCCATGAAATGTGCGGTAGATTCCGACTGTGACAAGCAAAAGTAACGCAAAATACAATATTCCCAGAACAATTCCCCACAGGAACCGCCTGACTTTTGCAAGTTTTCCCACCACAAGTCCGCCGGTAAATGTCGAGATCAGATAGACTGCCGTCACTCCTGCCGTCACCGCGCCTTCATTTAATTCGAATTTATAAAGAGCCAGCGCCAGTATTATCAGAAGAATACCTGTCACTACATATGCCGCAAGAAGAGCTTTCACCATCCACATGATCCATACTTCATTTTGTTCTTTTTTTCTCATCTGCTCCCTCCTCATCTATCACAGATTATGAAGAGAGACTCTCATTTATGCTTCTGTTCTGTCCATAATTGTTCTATTGTTCCATCTGTTTTCCCAGAACCTTCGCTGTATATTCCGCAAGGCAGATTTCTCTTTCTTCAAACAAGTCTTTCTGATCCATGTTCAGCAGGAGTACCGCCCCGATCACATCCCCCGCACACAGGATCGGACTGATCACCTCCTGACTGTAAGGTTCTGTTTTGCTCACCACCGGCACATATCTTTTTTCTCCTGCTTTTGCATTCTGCGTCTTTCTTTCCTTCAGAAACTCTCCGAGTTCCCTTGTTATATCTTCATCCTGCAGCTCTTTCTTCCCGTTTCCTGCCGCTGCGACCACCTGATCCATATCACAGATTCCTGCCAGACATCCCAGCATCTGCGACAGACTTTCTGCATACTGTTTGGCGAATGCCGATAATTCTCCGATCGGAGAATATTTCTTCAGAATAATCTCTCCTTCCTTGTCCGTGAATATCTCCAGTGGGTCGCCTTCCCTGATCCTCAGTGTTCTTCTGATTTCTTTTGGAACGACTACACGTCCCAGATCATCGATTCTTCTTACGATTCCTGTTGCTTTCATAGCATTTATCTTCCTCCTGTTTTTTCTGTTTTTTTCTGTTTTTTCCATATTTTCTAACATATGGTTAGTATGCTGAGAAAAAGATGGAATTATTCATTCTGATATTAGACTGGATATTTTTTCAATAGTTTTGTATAATAGTTGGAAGAAAATATTAGGAGGAATGAATCATGAGTAAAATTGATGAAGTACGTGCTGATATGGTCAAAGCCATGAAAGCAAAAGACAAAGACACAAAGGAAACTTTATCCATGCTGCTTGCAGCTCTTAAGAATAAATCAATCGACAAACGTGCGGATCTGACACCGGAAGAAGAGACACAGGTTATCTTAAAAGAGATCAAGCAGACAAAAGAGACACTCGATATGACTCCTGCAGACCGCACAGAGATCATCGAAGAATGCAATAAGCGTCTTGCAGTTCTGGAACAGTATGCTCCTAAGATGATGGATGAAGCAGAGATCAAAGAAGTTGTTGCTTCTGTTCTTGCAGAAATGGGACTGGATGCTCCTACTGCAAAGGATAAAGGAAAGATCATGAAGAACCTGATGCCTAAAGTAAAAGGCAAGGCAGACGGAAAGCTCGTTAACGAGATCGTATCTACTTTTATGAATTAAGACAGTACCATTATGAATGGGCGGCACCCGGTTGGATGCTGCCCATTCTTCTTATATTTATTCGTCTTAATTACCCGAAGTACTGTCTGTACTTGTTCCGGTTGTACTTGTATCTTTGGCTTTTACGCTCAATTTCGTGAAATCAATCTTATTCCATGTTCCTTTGTGAACAGTGATTTTTTCCTCTTTCTTCCATTTCTTTAATACTTTTTTATAGTATTTATCCTGTTTCTCCGTGAGCAGGGACTGTTTCTTGGTCTCTGTGGCTGCTTCATCATTGAGGCTTGTAACTTTTGCCACATAGCATGCGGTATCGCTTTCAACCACACCCGTAAGCTCACCTTCTCCCAATTTGTCTGCTGCTTTTACAACTTCTTTAGACGGACTTACAGAATCCGAATCAAACGTTGCATCTTTTGCTTCGGTTCCCTGTTCGGTTGCATAGGATGCAAAATCTTCCGCCGTCTTTGCTCCCTCTGCAAATGCCGCAGCTTTTTCCTTTACCTGCTTCTTCTCATCATCGGATACAGTCTTATCTGATGAATCGGACGAATCTGATGATGTAGTATAATCAAACTCCACATACTGCATATGCTTCTGTACTGCTTCTTCATCTGTTACATTCACATTTGCTTCCGCTACGATTGCCGAACGCATCTTCTGCTCGATCACCATCAATGTCATGACACGTTTTACATTCTCTTCGGAACCAGATACCTTGTCTTTTTTCTTCTGGGAGTTGGCCTTGTCAAATTCTTCAGCCGCATCATTGATTGCTTTTTTATCTGCTTTTGTAAGCTTTACGTCATAATCCTTCATACGCTTTTCCAGAAGTGCCATATTCTTCAGATCATCCAGCAAAGTTTCTTTGATCGATTCTTCATAGGTCTTGCCGTCTGACGCATTTTTCGTCCACATATCATCTCCGCCGAAATAACTCGCAAAGTATGTTTCGTACTGAGCCTGTGTATATCTTGCATAGAAATTTGCAACACCTGCCGTGATCTCTTCATCTCCTGCTTTTACGACCACCGCATCATCCTTCAGCGATCCACATCCGGTAAGTGATGCTGCCATAATCCCTGCCAGCGCTAATATTAATGCTCTTTTTTTCATTTATCCTAACCTGCCTTTATTTGCTTAATGGGTCAATTATACCGCTTTTTTCTCCGCCTATCAATCCTTTCAACCCATTTAACACATTTTTCGTAATTTCCAGTGCATCTGTCTGCTTCTCTTTCAGATTTCTTCTCTTCTTCTCATAGATAAAACACGGCTGGGTTCCATCTGCTTTGAATGTCAGTTCCCCACGGAAATCTTCGATCAGCTTCGGAATCCGTTCCGGATGTACCTTCGCTTTTTCATACATGATAAATGTGTAAACCTCTCCCTTTTGTTCGACAGCCGTTACATACAACTGATGTGCCTGTGCTTTCAATGCGGCAACTTCCAGAAGTTTCTCCACCTTCTTCGGAATATCTCCAAACCGGTCTGTCAATTCTTCTGCCATATCTTCCATTTCTTCCCGGCTCTCAATAGCAGCGATTCGTTTATAGACATCCAGTTTCTGGTATTCATTCGGAATATAAGATGCCGGAATAAATGCATCCACATTCAGATCCATCGTAGTTGTGAAGGTCTCCTCTTCTTCCATCTCACCTTTCAGATGCTTCACCGCTTCGTTCAACATCTTACAGTAAAGGTCATATCCGACCGCCTCCATATGACCATGCTGCTCCGCACCCAAAAGATTTCCCGCTCCACGGATTTCCAGGTCACGCATCGCAATCTTGAATCCTGAGCCAAGGTCCGTGAATTCACGGATAGCAGCCAGCCTCTTTTCTGCCACTTCTCTTAACATCTTATCTCTCCGGTATAGAAGGAATGCATATGCCATGCGGTTGGAACGTCCGACACGTCCGCGCAGCTGGTAAAGCTGTGAAAGTCCAAGCCGGTCTGCATCATGAATGATCATCGTATTTGCATTTGAGATATCCAGTCCGGTCTCTATGATCGTTGTGGATACCAACACATCGATCTCTCCGTTGATAAAGTCGTACATGATCCTCTCCAGTTCATGCTCCCGCATCTGTCCGTGCGCATAGGCAACCGACAGATCCGGCACCAGCTTCTGCACATGTCCTGCTACCTCATCGATATCTTCCACACGGTTATAGACATAGTATACCTGCCCCTGTCTTGCGCATTCCCGTTCGATTGCTTCACGTACCATCTCGTCATTATATTCCATAACATATGTCTGGATCGGCATACGGTCATTCGGTGCTTCCTCCAATACACTCATATCGCGAATACCGATCAGGCTCATATGAAGTGTTCTCGGGATTGGAGTCGCTGTAAGTGTCAATACATCTACATTTTCCTTCAATTTCTTGATTTTTTCTTTGTGCTGAACACCGAACCGCTGTTCTTCATCGATGATCAGGAGCCCCAGATCTTTGAATTTCAAGTCTTCACTCAGTACCCGATGTGTTCCGATAATGATATCTACCAGTCCCTTTTTCGCATCCTCGACCGTCTTTTTCTGCTGTGCCGGTGTACGGAATCTGCACATCAGGTCAATCCGCACCGGGAACTCTTTCATACGCTGTACGAATGTCCGGTAATGCTGCTGTGCAAGAATCGTTGTCGGAACCAGATAGACTACCTGCTTACTCTCCTGTACAGCTTTGAATGCCGCACGGATTGCAACCTCCGTCTTACCAAATCCAACATCCCCACAGATCAGACGATCCATGATCTTATGACTTTCCATATCTTTTTTTACAGCCTCGATCGCCATCATCTGATCTTCCGTCTCTTCAAACGGAAACATCTCTTCAAATTCTCTCTGCCATACTGTATCTTCTCCATAGACATAACCATCCTGCTCCTGTCTTGCCGCATACAGCTTCACCAGATCTCTTGCAATCTCTTTTACGGCACCGCGCACCCTGGTCTTGGTCCGATTCCACTCCTGGGTTCCCAGCTTATTCAGCTTTGGTTTCTTTGCATCGGCACTGGCGTATTTCTGTATCAGATCCAGCTGTGTTGCCGGAATATAAAGATTTCCGCCCTGTGCATACGAGATTTTCATATAATCTTTTGAAATCTTGTCTACAACGATCTTTTCAATTCCCTGATAGACGCCTATACCATGATTCTCATGAACAACATAATCTCCCGGCTTCAGTTCCGAAAAGCTCTGGATCTTGCGTCCTTCATAAGTCTTTCTCTTTTTCTTCTTTTTTCTTTTTCCGAAAATGTCCGACTCTGCGATCACAGTGAATTTAAGCATTGGATATTCATACCCTTCCGCAATGTATCCATATGCCGTCATAATTTCTCCCGGCTTTACTTCGCGCTCCAATTCTTCACCGTAATAACTGCTTAGATTATAATCTCTTAAATCTTCCGCCAGCCTCTTTGCACGGGTTCTCGATCCTGACAGCAGGACTACCCTGTATCCGTTTCTTTTCAGCCTCTTAAGATCCTGTGTCAGCATCTCAAAACTGTTATTGTACGGATTCACACTCTTAGCCTGGATTTCATAAGATTCTCTTACTTCCAATCCCCTGCACTTCATCTCTAACGCAAAAAAGCCGATACTGCTGTAAGTATTGATCTTCTTCAGGATATCTGCAACCGGAAATATCTTTGCCTCTTCCTCTTCCAGTTCATACCCGTTCTCCAGACGCTTTTTCTGCGCTTCCATAAACTCTTCTTCAATATTCTGTCCGCGCTCCACAAGACGCACCGGTTCATCCAGAAAAAGAATGGTATCTTCTTTCGAAAAATAATCCAGGAACGATACTCCCTTCTCTTCTCCCTGCGGAAATTCCACCGCCGGATAGATGGTAATTTCTGTCATATTCTCAATGGACCGCTGACTCTCCACGTCAAAAGTCCGGATAGAATCCACCTCATCTCCCCAAAATTCAATTCTTACCGGAAACTCCTCCGTCAGTGGATAGATATCCAGTATTCCTCCCCGCACTGCAAACTGCCCCGGGCCTTCTACCTGTACTTCCCTGTCATACCCTACATCAGAAAGTCTCTCTGCCATCTCGTCCAGTTTAAGGACACTGTCGTTTTGTATCTTCAGTACTTTTTCTTCAATACTCTCTTTTTGTGCGAGGTGATCCATGAACCCGTCCAGACTTGTCACAATCGTCACAGGTGTTCCGGAAAGCACTGCCTGGATTCCTTCCATTCTCTGCTTCACCAGCTCTTTACTACGGATATCTGCTTTATAGAACAGAAAATCCTTTGCCGGATACAGATAAGTATTGTTGTCCAGAAATCGGTATTCTTCATATATCTGTTTTGCTTTTGTCTCACTGGAACAGGCGATGACCTTGTATTTACAGCCATCGCCAATTGCATACATCATATGAGATTTCTGGGAATTCACACATCCGCATACACGGATCATTCCTGCATCTTTTTTCTTATTTTTACAGAGTTCTTCAAACTCTGCAAGTTCTTTTAACGGTCCGATTAAGCCCTGCATCTTTTTATGCCTCCTTAGGCTTTACTTTCCTGTTATACTGGTTCATGGCAGCCTCGATCTCTCCATTTAAAATCATTCCCACCGCATGGTCTGCGCGGTCATATCCCTCTTCCATCAATTCACGGTCTTCTTTCGAAAAATGTCCCAGTACATAATCCGCCAGGTCGTATTTCTTTGGCTTCTCCCCAACACCGATCTTGATTCTCGGAAACACATCGGTTCCAAGGTTGGCAATAATATTTTTTATTCCATTATGCCCTCCGGCGCTCCCTTTCTTACGGATTCTCAACTGCCCTACATCCAGACTGATATCATCATAGATCACAAGAAGTTCGTGTCCTTCATCAATCTTATAATAATTGACCAGTTCTCTTAAGCTTTCCCCGCTCAGATTCATATACGTCTGCGGTTTTACCAGAAGCACCTTCTGTCCCCCGATCATTCCTTTGCCGATCAGTGCTCTTCCTTTTCTTCCGTCTACAGAAATATTATATCTGTCTGCCAACATATCTATGACATCAAACCCTACATTGTGTCTGGTTCCTTCATACTGAAGTGTAGGATTTCCAAGTCCTGCAATAATAAACATAATTTTTCACCTTCCATTTCTTTTATCATTCTACAAGAACCTTTTCCATTTGTCACGGAAAAATTAAACGAATAATTCTTCCACATTTTTCATACATTATAGAAAATGAAACAATCTTTGAAACCAATTACCAGGAGGTCTCACTATGAGTTCCAAAACAAAAATTGTTGTACTTCACATGAAAGAAATCATCTATACCGTTATTTTCGCAGTATTGGCCATTATTCTGATCCTGCTTTTGATATTCATGTTCCGCCCGGAACATCGCTCCGCCTCAAAAGATAACCGGATCTATACTCCGGGAATCTACACCTCAGATATCACTCTGAACAATACTGCGCTGGAAGTTGAGGTGACTGTAGATGAATCCCATATCAATTCCATCCGTTTCACCAATCTGAACGAATCTATCACAACCATGTATCCGTTCATCGAACCTGCGATCGAAGATATTGCCGAACAGGTCTACAAAAAACAGTCACTCGACAATATCCAGTATTCATCTGACACTCCTTACACTTCCCAGCTGATTGTCCAGGCCATTGAAACTGCATTGAAAAAAGCCGGAACTACAAAGTAGTTGCGGCTTTTTCTTACATCTGACAGCGGCCTGTACGATGCCACCCGGCAGGTACTTTCGTCTTTTTGCTTTTATCCTTCAACGATAAGATAACGACCATCCGATAGCGCAAATACTTCTGATGCATCTTCAATCTCTTCGTCAGACATTCCACTGACATCCATTCCTTCCTGATCAAGGAATTCCCTGACTTCTCCGATATTATCTACGATAGAAGCCATACAGTCCTCCAGAAAAGCCTCTGCCTCTTCCAAAGTCTCTGCAACCGGTTCATCAAACAGCTGTCCCTGATTCAAAATAAACGTCTGCAGACATTCTTCATCATACTCGTACATACATCTCAACCTCCCTTATCGTAATATTACACAAACTGCAACAGTTCATCCGGTCTGTCGATCAGATCATCTGCTCCCGCAGTTTCTAACGTTTTTCTGTCCCGGAATCCCCACAACACGCCTATCGTCTTAAGGCCTGCATTCCTTCCGGTTGCCGCATCAACTTCTGAATCTCCGATATACAGGCATTCTTCTTTTGATACGTGCATCTGTTCCATAAGATACCATACTCCGTCCGGCTCCGGTTTCCTTCGGATACCTTCTTTCTGTCCCTGTGCATAATCAAACAATTCTTCTCCAAAGATTGCTTTCACAACTTTTACTGTCTGACGGTCCGGCTTATTGGAAAGGACTGCCAGGTGAATTCCTTTATCTTTCAATGCTTTCAACATCTCCGGGATTCCTTCATAAGGTGTTACATGATATGTACAATTCTGGTCAAATATACGTCCGTATATTTCCATCCCCTCTTCAATTCTTGAAGCATCTGTGTCTCCGGCTACCTTCAGTGACTTTTCCATTAATACCCTGGCTCCATTCCCGACGAACAATCTGCACTGATCTTTTGTGATCTTGGAAAGTCCCATCTCCTCAAGTGTCAGATTTACGGAATATGTCATAGATTCCAATGTATTTGTTAATGTTCCATCCAGATCAAATATACAAGCTTTCATTATACAAATTCCTCCTGCAAATATCATAGTATGAGACCGTCAAAAATGCAATACCAAAAATGCGCCAGCCCTTAGATAAGGTACTGGCGCATAGTTTTCAACGCATTCTTCTCCAGCCTGCTGACCTGAGCCTGGGATATCCGTATCTCCTTTGCAACTTCCATCTGCGTTCTTCCCTGAAAGAACCGGAGCTTGATAATATAACGTTCCCGTTCATCAAGATGCTTCATTGCTTCCTCCAGTGACAGGTCTTCCACCCATTTTTCTTCTTTATTCGTCTGATCACTCAATTGATCCATCACATACAATGCATCTCCACCATCATTATAGACCGGTTCCTGCAGACTCATCGGTATCTGGATTGCATCCAAAGCAAACATAATATCCTCTTTGGAGATGCCAATTTCTGTCGCAATTTCCTGCACCGTCGGTTCTTTCTGGTTCTTCTTTCTGTAACTTTCCCTTGCATAGATTGCTTTATATGCCGTATCTCTGAGTGACCGGCTGACACGAATGGAATTGTTATCTCTCATGTACCTTCTGATCTCTCCAATGATCATTGGTACTGCATAGGTGGAAAATTTTACCTCTAATTCTGTGTTAAAATTATTAACCGCCTTAATCAGTCCGATACACCCAATCTGGAACAGATCATCCGGGTTCTCCCCGCTTGCCCCAAATCGTCTTATCACGCTCAGGACAAGTCGTAAATTTCCTTTAATGTACTCTTCTTTCGCTTCCCGGTCTCCTTCTTTGATGCGTACAAACAAAGCTTCCTTCTCCTCTTCATTCAGGATAGGAAGCTTTGCCGTATTCACACCACATATTTCTACCTTTCCCTGTGCCATTACAGACCTCCTGTCAGAATCTCATCCATCAGTTTCTATTAAGATGATGCTCCTTATCGCACAGGCTTATGCGGTTTCTTATCAAATAAAAAAAATTTTACTCCTTGACATCTGGCAGATTCTGCGTTATCTATCCCACTTATCTGCCAGATTCTGGATCTGGGTCTCGAACTTGGCCATATCTTTATTCGCCAGGCCTTCATTCTTATACACAACGTTCAGCAAACGCTTTGCAGCTGCCACCAGACGATTAAATGCGGATGCACTCTTAAGCTTACTCGGTTTCTCATCTGATTTTTTCGGAATCTTCTGTCCGATCGTTATAATCTCATTTGCTGCGAGGTCTACCGTTCCACCTGAATATGGTGCGAATGCCGGACAACCGAATGTATCTTCTACCAATTTTGCAAAATGATCTGTCACTGTATCTTCCCCATGCACAACCATTACGCGGTCTGGTATTTTTTCAAATCCCCTGATCCAGTCCAAAAGACCATTCATATCTGCATGTCCGCTGATTCCTTTCAATACCTCGATTCTGGCATTGACCGTGATATTCTCTCCAAACAGCTTTACACTCTCTGCACCCTCAATCAGTTTTCTTCCAAGCGTTCCGACTGCCTGATATCCCACAAAACAGATCGTGCATTCCGGACGCCACAGATTGTGCTTCAAATGATGCCGGATCCGTCCTGCTTCGCACATACCGGATGCAGACAGGATAACTTTCGGTTTTGTATCAAAGTTGATCTGTCTGGACTCGTCACTGGTAATCGTCGTCTTCAGACCCCGGAACAGCAGAGGATTGATCCCCTGATTTACCAATTCCATTGCTTCCTCATCAAAACATCCTTTGACATTTTTATTAAACACATTCGTTGCTTCGATTGCAAGCGGACTGTCCACATATACTTCAAATCCCGGAAATTCCGGAAGCAGATTCTTTTCTTTGATCTCACGGATAAAGTACAAAATCTCCTGCGTACGTCCAACCGCAAAAGAAGGAATCACCACATTGCCGCCTTTTTGGAATGTCTCTCTCAAAATCCTTGTAAACTCTCCCACATAATCTGGAATATCCTCACCATGTGTACGGTCTCCGTATGTAGATTCGATCACCAGATAGTCTGCCTCTTTTACTAACTGGGGATCTTTAATGATCGGCTGATTGACATTTCCCACATCTCCGGAAAATACAACCTTCTTTGAGACATCTCCTTCGGTTATCCATACTTCAATGCTTGCCGATCCAAGCAGATGCCCCACATCATTGAATCTTACTTCAATTCCGTCACACAACGTAATCTTCTGTCCGTAATCTACCGGTGCCAGAAGCTTCGTTGCGGCATCTGCGTCTGCAACCGTATAAATTGGTTCGTATTCCGGTTCTCCGCTTCTTCTTGCCTTCCTGTTTCTCCATTCCGCTTCAAATTCCTGAATATGTGCGCTGTCACGAAGCATAATATCACAAAGATCTGCCGTTGCAAATGTGGTGATGATCTCCCCGGAAAATCCTTTTTTCACCAGAAGCGGAATATTTCCGGAATGATCAATATGTGCATGTGTCAGAAGAATGTAATCTACATCTCCCGGTGCAACCGGAAGTTCCTGATTCTCGTAAAGATCCGGTCCCTGCTCCATTCCACAGTCAATCAAGATATTCTTTCCGCATGCTTCAAGAAGATGACAGCTTCCAGTCACTTCATGGGCTGCTCCAAAAAAACTAAGCCTCATATGACCAACCCCTTTTTCTTTTTATTGTAGCACATTTTCAGGAATACTTCACCATTTCCCGGCGCAATCTTTGCATAATCTTTTTCTCTAATCTGGATATGTAAGACTGGGAAATACCAAGCATATCTGCCACCTCTTTCTGTGTCTTTTCTTCTCCGTCGGCTGTCCCCAGACCGAACCTCATCCGGATGATCATCTGTTCCCTTCCTGACAGGCGGCTGATTGCTTTGATCAGTACTTTCTTCTCTGCATCATTTTCCAGATCCTTATAGACAGCATCTTCCTCTGTTCCCAAAATGTCCGACAACAGCAGTTCATTTCCATCCCAGTCGACGTTTAAAGGCTCATCAATCGACACTTCCATCTTGGTCTTACTATTTCTCCTCAGATACATCAGAATCTCATTTTCAATACATCTGGATGCATACGTTGCAAGTTTGATATTCTTATCTGGATCAAACGTATTAATTGCTTTTATCAACCCAATTGTACCTATAGAAATCAAATCCTCAACTCCTACTCCGGTATTATCAAATTTCTTTGCAATATACACAACCAGACGAAGATTGTGTTCAATCAGCATTTTTCTTGCCTGTTCATCATTCTCTGTCCCCAGCCCCCGTATTGCTTTTCTTTCTTCCTCTGTTTCCAATGGTGCCGGAAGAATATCTGATCCTCCTATATAATGAATGTCTTTTTTGTCCGAAAAAAAGAGAGACCGGAAATCCGGAATAACTTTCAATTTAAACTGATGTGGAACTGCCACTTTTATCACCATTTTTCTTTCCTCCTGTCAATATATCTGGATTGATAATCATCTGATAATTTTCTGAACCTAATTCTTCTTCACTTACTGCCACTAATGGATGTTCCACATTTATCTTGTTTCCATCCCGTATGATCTGCATCTTATCCAACCGGAACGCCGGCATCACACCCTCTTTTTTCCCGATGGAATGATAAGAAATATATCTGAATCGTTCCGGTTTCTTTTCCTCTGTCAGTCTTCTTACAGATGCTCTGTCTATAATACTGACAGGATCATTACTGATCGTATCACTCAATGTATTCCCTGTATCTATCAGTCCTCTCAGTCTGTCATTTTTTTCTCCAAAAAACACTTCGACTTCACAGTAACGATTTCCTTTCTCTGAAAAGAATAAAATGATTTTCCAGATTACCGACACGAGGTAGTAACTGATTACAGCCAGTAAAAAGAACATACTTCCCCGCCTTATATACTGTTGAACGAACTGGAACACACCTCCCAGCAGAAATGACTCTATATACAAGAGCACCCATCCTCTGAACAATTCCCGGCCCCATTTTATTCCAAGGCCGGCCTTCATCATTACTACATTAATGACTCCATGAAATACTACAAATCTTAATACCGGTGTTTTCCTGAATATGACAATTGCAATACATGTCATCGCGGCTCCAGTTGCTGCTCCTGCAAAAACCCTTCCATACCCCGCCGGACAGGCAAGTAATTTCTTCAGAAGGATCAAAAGAATCGCATCCATTGTAAAATTCACCATAAAAAACACATCTACATATAATTCATAGTACACATCAGGCCTTCTTTCTCTTTCCGTGCACAGAAATAAATTTGTTGTTTTAAACAAGTAACATTATATAAATTTTTTCAAAAGGATTTTGTCAGATACTGTATGTGATTCCGTTTTTCGTTCGACAGCTCTCGTAACCCTGCGAACATATTAGTAAAACTAAGATACACAAAAAAAGACCGTATACAAGTCAGCTCACGCCAACCTGTGTACGATCTTTCTTATAGTAATATATGTAAGAGAAACTGCCTGCGGCATATTCTCTGTATTCTAAGTAGTACTATTCTTTATGTGATTATTTTTTAAAGAAATCAGGAATTTTAATTGACTGTTCCTTCACCTTGCTTGTAGGTGTTCTAGGTGTATCCAGTGTAGGAGTGGTTCCACCCATTGGACGTCTTGTTGCAGTTCCCGTTGTCTCTCTCTGTGTTGTTGTTCCGAAATCAAGTCTTGGTGATACCGGACGTTCTGCCTGCGGTGTACGTACTGCCTGCTGCTGTCCATACATTGCACTGCTCTGACGTACTGGTCTCTCATATGCAGATGCATGTCCTTGCTGACCATGTGGCATCGCAGATGTTCTTCCTTGATTTTCCAGTCTTGATTTTAATTTTGAAGCACTTCCGCCAACATTATGAAGTCCTGTAGCAATTACAGTAATTGTAGCTTCGTCTGCTCTGGAATCATCATACATTGCACCAAAAATGATGTTCGCATCTTCTCCGGCAAGTTCCTGTACATATTCTGCTGCATCGGATGCATCCATAAGTGTGATATCACCGGATACATTGATGATGACATGAGATGCTCCGGCAATAGTTGTCTCCAGAAGCGGACTGGCAACAGCCTGTTTTACAGCTTCCAGTGCTTTATCATCACCACGTCCCTGACCGATACCAATGTGGGCAATTCCCTTATCTGTCATAACTGTCTGTACATCCGCAAAGTCAAGGTTAATCAGTGAAGGTACATTGATCAGGTCTGTGATTCCCTGAATACCCTGCTGTAACACTTCGTCAGCTTTCTTCAAAGCTTCCGGCATTGTTGTACGTCTGTCTACAACTTCCAGCAGTTTATCATTCGGGATTACGATCAGTGTATCTACACTTTCTTTTAATTTTTCAATTCCTGCAAGGGCATTGTTCATACGTGTCTTTGACTCAAAACGGAAAGGCTTTGTTACAACACCAACTGTTAATGCTCCCTGTTCTTTTGCAATGCGGGCAACAACCGGTGTAGCACCTGTTCCTGTTCCGCCGCCCATACCACAAGTTACAAATACCATGTCAGCACCTTTCAGTGCTGCTGATACTTCTTCTGCACTTTCTTCTGCAGCTTTCTCACCAATCTCTGGTCTTGCACCAGCTCCCAGACCTTTTGTGATCTTATCACCGATCTGCATCAATGTCGGAGCTTTACACAGCTGAAGTGCCTGTTTATCTGTATTGATCGCTATAAATTCAACACCGGCAATCTGCTCATCAATCATTCGGTTTACTGCGTTATTACCGCCTCCACCGACTCCAACAACAATTATTTTTGCCGCTGCTTCTGATTCATTTGTTTTAATTTCTAGCAAGGGTTTCTCCTCCTTTGTTATCCTTATTATATATTATACATCCCATTGATAGAGCAAGTGAGATGAACTCAGTTTGCTATATATAGTATATAATATAGACTTTCGTGTAAAATATCAATAGAATTTCTCTAATTTTTCTAATTTTCTTGTGAAATTTCTTTCATCTCAAAAGTAATCGTAGTGTTATTCTCTGAATAGGTCTCCAAATGCAGGATTCCCTCTTTATCACCAAGCTTTTTTAAGATCGGCTTGATCTGAGCAATCTGTTCACCAGATACCTGGCTTCCCAGACAGGCACTTACATTTCCAAATTTCATATAGATCTGCTGCTGTTTTACCGTCACATTTTCCGGATATATCCCATATTTCTGACTTTCTGCACATGCTTCCAGTATTTCATTAAATTTTGTCTGATTTGATGTTCGGATCTGCTTATACAGTTTGCCTGATTTTATCTTCACTCCCTCTACAACCGGTATCTGCCCATCTTTTACTGAAGATTGTTTTACCACAAGTCCACTCTGATCAAAATAACTATAGGTTGTTCCGGTTTTCACGCACCCTGTAATTGCCTTTTCTTTTACCGTAATCTGCAGTGTCCACGGATTTTTCATTCTGACTTTTAAAGAATCCAGACATTTCGGTACGGTTCCTTTTCCCATAGAATATTTTGCAACTACATATAAAGAATTATCCGACAGCTTATCATTCTGCACGCAATTCACAATCTCCTGACTGTCACAGTACTCATTTCCGCTTACTTCTATTTCTTGAATATAGAACAGCAAAATACCTCCGATAATGATGATCGCTGCTGCCAGCAGCAGAACAATCACTGCATATACATGATGCTTTTTTCCATTCTTCTTGTTCCCTTGTTTTTTCTTTGGCCTCTGGTTTCCCATATATGATTCAAACTTCCTTTCATCCACATGTATATTATTTTACCAAACATGACACATTCAACACAAGCCCCATTTCAAAAAGCAGGAACATAACCGAAGTTCCTCCATAACTGATGAATGGCAATGTAATTCCCGTATTCGGTATGGTATTTGTCACAACCGCAATATTAAGAATTACCTGTATCATCATGTGTGCCATTGCGCCGGATGCGATCAAAGCTCCCTCCAGATCGGGTGCATGAGATGCAATAATAAAAAAGCGCCATATCAGGATGAAAAATAATAACATTACAAATACTGCCCCGATCAATCCCATTTCCTCACAGATAATAGAAAATATCATATCATTCTGCGCTTCCGGTACAAATCCGAGTTTCTGGATACTGCTTCCAAGTCCCCTGCCAAACAATCCTCCTGATCCGATTGCATACAGCCCCTGAAGTGTCTGATAGCCTTTCTCATATTTTTCCGGATGCTGCCAGATCTGCAGCCGTTCAAGCCGGTAACTTTCCATAGCAAGAAATATCCCCATAAATGCACACCCCAGACACACCATCCACGCAAATTGCCCATACTTCGGACTTGCGACAAATACCAGGATGACTGCTATTCCCAGAATAATAACCGCTGTGCTCAAATTGCTCGCCCCAACCAGACCTACAATTGGCAACACACTGATAACAATCTTGCAGACTGTTGAAAATTTCCACATTTTTTCTGCATTTCTTAGTATGATATATGTCAGGAACAGAATCACCGCAACCTTTGCAAATTCCGATGGCTGAAAAGAAAATGGTCCAAAAGACAACCATCTTTTGGACCCATTGTATTCTTCTCCGAACAACATTACCAGTACTCCGAGTAAAATAGATAACAGATATCCCGGAACTGCCCACTTTTTCCAGATATGATAATCTATATTCGCTATACACCACATACCCATAATCCCGAGAAGCGTTGCAAATACCTGTTTTTTCAGATAATAAAACGTATCCTGGAATTTTATCTCTCCATTATATGCACTTGTGCTGTAGAGAATCACAAGACCCGTTACGATAATGATTGCCAGTACTAATATCAGAACTCTGTCACATTTTTTCTGTTCCGTTTGTTCTGACTGCCACGAATACTTCAACTCGTTCACTCCTTATAAGGAATTTACAATCTCTTTGAACTTCTCTCCGCGTACTTCGTAACTTGGGAACATATCCCAGCTTGCACATGCCGGTGAAAGCAGAACCGCTTCTCCCTCTTTTGCAATCTTCGCTGCCGTGAGCACTGCTTCTTCAAATGAATCTACAAACATATAATCAGTAAATCCGCACTTTTCAGCGTCAGCAGCAATTTTTTCTCTGGTATCCCCAAGAAGAATCAGTTTTTTTACTTTTCCGTCAAAACTTTCTATCCACTCTGTATATTCAGAGCCTTTATCATATCCGCCGCCGATCAGAACAGTCGGCCGCTTCATTGCCTGGATTCCTTTGATCGCAGCATCCGGATTGGTTCCTTTTGAATCGTTATAATATGTAACTCCATTCTTCTCTGTTACATATTCAATACGATGCTCCACACCACCAAACGCTTTCACACTTTCACGGATCACTCCTACAGGAACTCCGTAAACTGCTGCCATCGCACATGCCGCCATAACATTCTCGTGATTGTGTGTTCCAAGAATCTGCAGTTCATCTACATGGCAGATCGTCTCTTTTACACCTTCATAATTGTAGATGATATTTCCCTCTTCCAGATATATTCCCTCTTCCAGTTTACGCTGACTGCTGAAATATAGAACTCTGGCTTTTACTTCATTGCCAAATTCCCTTGTCAGTTTGTCTTCATAATTCAGGATACAGTAGTCTTCTTCTGTCTGATTCTTTGCAATATTCTTCTTTGCATTCACATACGCTTCCATCGTATGATGCCGGTTCAGATGATCCGGTGTAAAATTAAGAATTGCACTGACCCTCGGACGGAATTCAACAATACTTTCCAACTGGAAACTGCTCATCTCCGCAACCGTGATCGAATTCTCTGTCATATCTTCTACTGCAGTTGTGTACGGTGTTCCAATGTTTCCAACAACAAATACATCATCCTGATAATTCTTCATAATCTCACCAAGAAGTGTAGTTGTAGTCGTCTTGCCGTTCGTTCCTGTAATAGCAAGAACATCGCCTTTTCCAAACTGATAAGCAAGCTCCACCTCTCCGATAACCGTAATTCCCTGCTTACGCATCTTTTCGATCACCGGAAGGTCTGTCGGAACTCCCGGACTTAATACAGTCATATCAAGTTCTGCAAGGATTTCTTCAGGAAACTCACCGATTATGATCTTTGCGTTGCTGTCTGCACCAGACTGCTGTCTTACTTTTTCTTCCATAAGCTGCTTATTTCCATCATACAGTACGACTTCCGCTCCCTGTCTTTCCAGAATCTTTCCAGCTCCGATTCCACTGATCCCAAGACCAAATACAAGTACTTTTTTTCCTTTTACTTCCATGTTATCCTCCTACATAGCCATTAGTGCGATCAGGCATAAAATTGCTGTGATAATCGAAAATACTGCAACAACTCTTGTCTCTGACCATCCGCACAGTTCAAAATGATGATGTATCGGCGCCATCTTAAAGATTCTTTTACCGCCGGTCTTTTTAAAATATGTTACCTGGATCATAACGGATAATACTTCTACCAGATAGATAAATCCAACAATGATGATGAAAATCGGCATCTGGAGCATGTATGCTGCGGATGCTACAAATCCTCCCAGTGCCAGGGAACCCGTATCCCCCATAAACACACTTGCCGGATATACATTAAACAGCAGAAATCCAAGGAGTGCTCCCACCACCGCACAGGTAATCGGCTCAATTCCGCTTTTTGTTCCAATTGCGACAACCGTAAAGAATGTTGCAACCAAAACCGTAACACTGGATGCCAGGCCGTCCAGTCCATCTGTAAAATTCACACCATTTACGGTTCCGATCACTACAAAGAACATCAATGGAATTGCCAGCCATCCAATGTTCAGATATCTTCCCCCACTAAAAGGAATCAGCATTGTAAGTGGAACCCCTGCAAATTTCACCATATAAAATGCAAAGATTGCTGTTACCACGATCTGAAGTGCCATCTTCTGCTTTGGATATAATCCGTCCGAACGTTTCATTACAACTTTCAGATAATCATCCAAAAATCCGATCAGACCAAATCCAAGTGTCAAAAACAGGATCGGAATGATCTTCGGATAACGTCCGATATAAATAACGGAAGTGATCACAACCGCCAACAGGATCATTACGCCTCCCATCGTCGGAGTTCCTGCTTTCTTCAAATGAGACTGCACTCCATCTTCTCTCTCCGTCTGATCCATCTTAAGTCTTCTGAGTACAGGTATCACAAGAGGACCAAGAATCACACTTAACACAAATGAAATCAATACCGGAATAAACACCTTATAATCCATAATCCACCTCTTTAATTCTTTTGTTATTCAGTTAATCTCTAACTTTACCTAGTATACTGCATTTCCAATTGTTTTTCAATGCCAAGATAAGGCAATATATTTTCGAAAATATTACCGATTACCGGAGCTGCGATCGTACCTCCGTAATAGATTCCCTGCGGATTATAGATCACACACATTCCCAGGATCTCCGGATCATCTGCCGGGGCAAATCCCACAAAAGAAGATATGTACTTGTTCGCACTTCTCGGTAATGTCTGGGAGGTCGCCGTCTTGCCTCCGATTCTGTATCCTTCCACATACGCATTCTTTCCGGATCCTTCAGAAACGACACTTTCCAGAAGTATCCTCATAGTCTCAGATGTCTTTTCCGAAACAATATGCTTTTTTTCACTATAGTGAAATTCTTTCGTTACTTTCCCGTCTTCATTCAGGATCTCCGTTCCAAAGTGCGGCGTCACTCTCTTTCCCCCATTGATCAGTGCACTTACTGTCGCTGCAAGCTGGATTGGTGTAATCTGGAACGACTGTCCAAAACTGATCGTAGCCAGTTCTACCTGTCCGATATTTTCCTTTTTATGCATGATCGTCCCTGCTTCTCCCGGGATATCTACCCCCGTCAGATTCATCAGACCAAACTTATGAAAATAATCGCAAAATCTATCGACTCCGATACGAAGTCCCAGTTCTATAAATACCGGATTGCATGAATTCTGTATGCCCTGCACAAAGTTCTCCGTACCATGCCCTCCCACCTTATGACAGCGTATTCTGCGGTCTTCTACCATTTTATATCCGGGACATTGAAACTGATCTGTAAGACGGACTACCCCTTCTTCCAGACCTGCAGATGCTGTAATGATCTTAAATGTGCTCCCCGGCTCATAGGTATCGTTGATACATCCGTTTCTCCACATCTGATTCAGAGCATCCTGCTTCTGCTCATCCGTCATATTTTCATCCGACTCTTCTTCCGTATTCAGCTCAAACGGCCGGTTCAGATTGAATTCCGGAACGTTTACCATCGCATATATTTCCCCGTTCTGAGGATTCATAAGAAGAATTGCCGTTTTTTCCGCCTGCTTTTCCTGCCGCACTTTTTCCGCCATCTGCATAGCATACTTCTGCATATTATAATCCAGACTGATCTTTAATGTATTCCCTGCCACTGGCTCTTTTCTGTCTTCTGCGACACCATCCAGTTCGATTCCTCTTGCATCTGTTGTTGTCAGGATCTTACCGTCAACACCTTTCAGATATTTATCATATTTTACCTCAAGTCCGATGATTCCCTGATTGTCAGCTCCGGTAAACCCCAATACTTTAGAGGCAAGCACATCATATGGATAAAATCTTTTAAAATCTTCATCTACTTTTACTCCTGCCATCCCCAGATTTCGGATCTTATCTCCCGTTTTTTTATCCACATTTGATTTTATCCTTTCTATGGATGATATCTTTTCCACACGTTTGCGCACCTCACTGCTATTCATTTCAAGAAGTTCCGATAAGTTATCAATGACTGTTTCCGCTTCCCTGATCTGACTATGTATCACAGAAATTGTACACACCGTCCGGTTTGTTGCCAAAACTTTCCCATTCCTGTCAAGGATTTCTCCTCTCGCAGCCTTAATGTCACGTTCCCTCTCATGCAGATCTTCCGCTTTTTTCTGATAATATTCTGCATCAAATACCATAAGATAGGTCAGTCTTCCGATCAAAACAAATATCATCGCAAAGGCTCCGGCAAATACCACCAGTATTTTTCTTTTATGAAATGTTTTGTTTTTCATAATAAAAAATCCTCATAGAAGTTTTTCTTATAATTTATGAAAACTTCTATGAGGTTATGAATTCCATATACTTTTACAGTTATTCCTGTGCTGTCTGTGTTGTTGTCTCTTCTGCGGATGTTTCTATAGTATCAGACGCACCGTCTTTTTTCTCTACCCCAAGATAAGGGAATATATCTGTCATGATCTGTGATGCAAGCTGTGTTGCATAACCACTGTTTGCCTGAACAGCCGAGTTTGGCTCATCAATGACAACATACACCATAACCTGTGGATTTTCCTGTGGTGCATATCCGATGAAAGAAACAAGATATTTTCCATTTCCACGAGGCAGCTTCTCGGCTGTACCGGTCTTACCTCCGACAGCATACCCCTCTACCGCCGCACTCGCACCGGTTCCTTCCTCAACAACTCCCTGCATATAATCCTTAATGATATCACTGGTCTCTTTTGAAATTGTTTTCTTAACCAGCACCGGATCTTTGTTCTCTGTAACATTTCCATTTTCATCCTGAATCTGCTTTACAACATGCGGCTCATAATAATTGCCGCCATTGAGCAGCGAACAGAAAGATGCCGCCATCTGAGTCATTGTAACATTAAAATTCTGCCCAAATGCATTTGTCGCCAGACTGGCCGGATCCATAGTCGCCGGTGTATACAACAGTCCGCTCGTCTCTCCCTCTCCCGGAAGATCGATTCCTGTATATTCTCCGAACCCAAACAATCTTTGATACCTGCAGAATTCTTCTGTTCCGATACTTGCACCGATCTGCATCAGTGCAACGTTGCACGAATTCTCCAAAGCCTGTTTCAACGTCTCCGGCCCGTGTCCTGATCTGTTACTACAGTGAATGTCATGATCTCCCACGTGCAATACACCGCCGCAGACATAATTCTCATTTCCTGTAAGATCTCCAAGTTCAAGACCTGCCGATATGGTAAATGGTTTGAATGTAGATCCCGGTTCATACGTATTGCTGACACAATAATTATTCCAAAGATCATTCAGTATATTCAGCTTTTCTTTATCCGTCATCTTTTTCAGCTGTGCTTTTGTATAATACTTTGTCAGATCTCTTGGATGATTCAGATCATAATTCGGATACGAAGCTTCTGCAAGAATCTCTCCATTCTGAGGATTCATCACGATCACTCCGGTATTCTTACTTCCTTCTCCCTCTGTCTCTTCATCCTTGTGTTCTTCGTTAAATGCAAGTATATGCTGTTCTACAATACTCTGCACCTGAAGATCAATTGTTGATACAACAGTGCTTCCATTATCCGGTTCCTTCACAGTTCTTTCAAATCCAGAACTTTCATCCAGATACCCATACTCCCTGCCATCTGTTCCATTCAGAATGGAATTATATGATGCCTCTATTCCATTACTTCCTACATTTCCATTCGTTGTAAATCCGATTACATCACTTGCCAGTGTTTTATACGGATATTGCCTTGTATAATCTTCCTCCAGCCATACGCCCTGCACATTAGGATTATGCTTCGTATCTGCTGTAATCTTCTCAAATTCCTGCGCCTTTGCATAGCTGACTCCTTTTTTCAGGACAATATACCGGCTGTTCGGATTCTTCTTCACCTGAGTACGGATTGCTTTCTTCTTCAAACTGAAGCACTCTGCCAATACTTTTACTGTCGGATTCATATACTTTTTGTTACTTGTTATCACTTTGGCATCGACTACAACATTATATACTCTCTCACTTGTCGCAAGTTTCGTACCGTTACGGTCTACGATATCTCCACGTTTAAATGGAATCGTACGGTTATTATACTGTTGTTGATCCAGCACGACTTTGGTATATTTTTCTCCTTTCGAAGCATTGATATAAGTAATCCAACCTATCAAGAAAACAAAAGCTAGTATGATTACTCCAAAGAGCATTACTAGCTTTCTCTGCATAAGGCCTGAAATTTTTTTCTTAAAGAAATTTTTCTTCTTTCTTGCCATATTTCCACCTATTTCTTATTCTTGTCTGACTGAGCAAGTACACCATTTTCCGGAATATTTTCATACTGTTTTACATAGTCTGAAGCAGGATTATCATATTCCACGATCTGATCAGCCGCAGCATATGTCATGCCAAGTTGATTGATCGCTCTTTCCCGGATCTCGTCAAGATTGACAGAATCCACTACTGCGTTATATTTTGTCGTATTTTCCTCTTTCAGATCCGCCAGTTCTTCCTGTAATGCAGTGACATGTTTGGATCTTCGAGTCAGTTCCGACTGTAAGCGTACATAATTAACGCACAATAACAGCACAACAGTTGCTGCAACTGCGAGAAAAATCACATAAGCTGCATTCATATGCAGTGCACGATTTCTGTTCTTCTGCACCTGTCTGCTTACTTTCTTTTTTGGTTTTGCAGATGATTTTCTTCTTCGCGGTTCATATTCCGGCTTGGTAACTATATTACCATACATATAAGCCTGTCTGCTTCCATACTGCATGGAACGATATCCACCGGACTGGCGTCTATCGCTTGCATAAGATCTTCTTGCTGCCATCTACGCCACTCCTTTCTATCTGATCACATATCATTCTTCATTAAGAACGCTCAAATATTCTGAGTTTCGCACTTTTAGAACGACTGTTATACTCTAATTCTTCTTCACTTGGAAGAATCGGCTTTCTGGTAACAACACGCCCTTTAGAAACATTGCCACATACACACACAGGAAAATCCGGAGGGCAGGTGCATGGATTCTCATTTTTCTTAAATGCACTCTTTACAATCCGGTCTTCCAGCGAATGGAATGTAATAATACACAATCTTCCACCCGGGTTTAGTATTTCAATCATGTCATCCAGAGAATTTTTCAATACTTCTAATTCTCTGTTCAGTTCAATCCGAATAGCCTGAAATGTTCTCTTTGCAGGATGTCCGGATTTTTTCTGATATTTCATTGGTATTGAAGCTCTGATAATCTCTGTCAGCTGCCCCGTTGTTTCAATCGGACTTTTCCCGCGTGCCGCCACGATATGTTTTGCAATATTTTTTGCAAACTTATCCTCCCCGTAGTCTCTGATCACGCGGTACAAATCCATCTCTGAGTAATCATTGACGATGTCTCTGGCAGTCATCTTCTGACGTCTGTCCATTCTCATATCCAGAGGTGCATCTTCGCGATAGGAAAATCCCCGATCTGCCGTATCTAACTGATAAGAAGATACGCCCAGATCAAGTACGATTCCATCGACCTTGTCAATTCCCTGTTCTTGAAGCTTCGACTTCATATCACAATAATTGCTTCGGATTATTGTGACCTTCTCCCCGAAGTCTTTTAATCGGATGCCTGCAGCTTCGATTGCTGCTTCATCCTGGTCTATTCCTATAATACTCCCTTTTTCACCGAGACGCCTGCACACCTCGTATGCATGTCCGCCTCCACCAAGCGTTCCGTCTACATAGATACCATCCGGCTTGATGTTTAATCCTTCAATTGTCTCATTCAGTAATACTGATTTGTGTTCGAATCCCATATCTTCTCCCTCTAGATACTGAATCCGTTTTCTTCCATATCAGATGCAATATCTTCAATGTTAAGTTCCACTTCAGCATTCTTTTCATCCCATCTTGCCTTATCCCAGATCTCGGCACGCTTCCCCATACCGATGAATACAACTTCTTTATCCAGATGTGCAAATGTACGCAGTACAGAAGGGATTAGAGTTCTGCCTTGCTTATCAAGGTCGCCGTCCGCTGCACTTCCCTGAAAGAAATATGCAAATGCACGTGCTTTTTTGTCAGTGGTGGTTGGCAATGCATTAAGTTTTTCTTCAAAAGTGTTCCATTCTGCTTCCGGATATACGTACAGACAATTCTCCATTCCTTTTGTAATGACGAAATGCTCCCCTAAATCGTCACGAAACTTGGCCGGAATGATCAGCCGCCCTTTGGCATCAATATTATGACTGTACTCTCCTTTCAGCATAGAATTCTCCTTTTCCCGGTGGTATCTTCTGAAGTTCTTCCGGTAAAATCAGTTATTCTTCCTTTCCGGCTTCATCCATTTTCATACCACTTTGTTCCACTTTTCACCACTTTCTACCACTTGAACCCATTGTAAACTACTTTTTTACTGTTTTCAAGCCTTTTAGGGAAATTAAGAGAATTTTAAGGCAAAAAAATAGTGAACAGGATTTTTCCTGTTCACTCGCATTTTTCTTTCTTCTTCTCTATTCGGCCGACGTTCCGTTATCTGACAAAGACTGACTGAGACTTGCTATTGCAGAATAATCAACCGTTACTTCCTGCTTCGGCTGTTTTGACTCATATATATTATATATAGAAAAACCTGCCATTCCTATCAGTGCTGCTGCAACGATACATGCCACACCTCTGCGCAGATAGCTTTGTATCTTTTCTTTTTTCATCTGCTTTTTCCGGTTTTTCTTCGTTTCTTTATATTTATCTACTTTTGCCTGACTCATAGTTCTTTTGCTCCTTTTTTTCCGATGTATCTATTCTACCACACTCCATCGGATTATACAACTACAATCACGCCTCCGTCAGCTGCATACATACTACTGATCCCCGCAGTATCTACAATAATAATATCTTTGAATCCTGCTTTTTCAAGAAGCATATTTTTCACTGTCTCTGCGCGTTCTCTGCAATTGCAGTGAGAAATCGCAAGTATCTTCTCTTCCGGGTTCTTAAGATCAGCCACTATTTGTTCCACCATTCTGACCAGCCCTTTTTTCATTCCTCTTGTATTTGCAAGCTGTTGAATATTTCCATCCGGAGTAGATCCCATCACCGGCTTAATATTTAATGCCGTTGCGACCACTGCTTTTAACCCTTTCAGTCTTCCGTTCTTTTTCAGTATATCCAATGTTTCCAGTAAGAAATAGGTATGCTGCTCTTCAATATAAGCTTCTACTGTATCAATTACTTCCTTAAAGCTGAGTCCTTTTTTCTCACATTCGGCAATCTTCAACCCGATCAGCGTCTCTCCTACCGATGCCGATCTGGAATTAAATACGTAAATATCCTTCTCTCCGTATTCTTCTTCGTATAAATTCTTTCCAAGTACCGCACTGTTATAAGAACCGCTGAGTTCTGCAGACAACGTCACTGCATATATGTGCTCTGCCTCACAGTGATATTCTTCCATATAACGTTCCGGAGACGGGCATGATGACTTCGGGCATTCTTCAGATTCTCTGATCTTCTTCAAAAAATCTGCCTGATCAAATGTTTCATCATCTACGATATGATGTCCGCCAACATCGATCTGTAACGAAGCTGTCTCGAAATTCCCCGATTTCTTCATTTCTTCTGTCAATTCACCACAACTATCTATGATAATCTTGTAACTCATATATTCCTCCCAATGCAACGTATTATTACTTTATATTATTGATATCAAAACTCTTTCCGAGTCATCTATTCTCATCAGAAGTAGTTTTAAATACTACATTATTTATCATAGCATATTTGAAAAAGAAATGAAAGCTTTTTATTCAGCAATTTTAATCTTTGAAGAGACTCCCAATGCCAGTCCCATTTCCGCCATTAAGAATAGCACCGACGTACCGCCATAGCTGATAAAGGGAAGTGTGATTCCTGTTGTCGGAATACAATTGATCACAACCATAACATTTAATATTACCTGCAATGCAATATGTGCAAATATTCCGCTCACCACTAATGAACCATAAAGATCCGGTGCATTCTGCGCAATAAATAATAATCTGTACAGAAGCATTCCGAACAGGATCAGAACCATGATTGCACCAAATACTCCAAGCTCCTCACAGATAATAGAAAGAATCATATCATTCTGAACTTCTGGAATGATCATTTTCTGGGCACTGTTACCAAGACCTTTTCCAAAAAAACCTCCTGATCCAATTGCATACAATGCCTGCATGATCTGGTAGCCGCCTTCTGATGCATATTTCTCTGGATTCAGCCATACCAGAATACGTCTCAGACGGAAGTTCCCGCTGGTCTCCATTGCCATACCAAGAACCCTCGCACCGACAATTCCTATTAAAATAATTCCTACGGCAATTATGATAAATATTCTTGTCTTTGGATGTACCACAAAAATCATAATACACGTAATTCCCATAACAATAATTGCCGTACTTAAATTTTCTGTAATAATAAAGACTACTGCTGCTGAAAAAGCCCCCCATGCCAGTACTTTCACAATTCCTTCCAGCGTCTTTATCTCTCTTCCCATCGTACAGATCAATGCTGGAATAAACAATATGATCGCAATCTTGGCAATCTCTGCCGGCTGCAGCTGCTGTTCGAACGGAAGTTTAATCCATCTTTTTGCTCCATTTACTTCTTTTCCCAATGGTGTCTTTACAAGGAACATCATAAAAATAGAAATAAAATAGAAGAACTTTGATCTTTCAAAATACCAATGATAATCTATTCTACTTACGATCCACATCCCGATCAAACCCACAATGCAGAACAGGACTTGTCTTTTAAAGTAAAACAGGCTGTCTCCGTTTTGTTTCATCATTGCGCTGTAAGAGCTCGTACTATATAGCATGACCAGTCCAAAGCAGATCAGGCAGATCAATATTGCCAGCAGACTGTAATCGAAGTATGCGATGCTGTGTTCTTTCTTTTTCACTCTGGTATTCGTGCTTCTTTTTTTATTTTCTTTTACCATATTCTACTCTCCAATCGTATCTATTATACTCAGATACGTTCTTAAAAACAACTGTCTGATTCACAACTTTCTTTAATTTTCATATACTATTATTGCATAATCTTATCGAAAGGAGTACTTTAAATGCCAAATTATCGTTATAATACGCCGGATTATATGCGTCAAAACCATTCTAACGGATGTCATGTCGGTGGAAGCAACAGAACAATGCCGCCTTCTGTATCACCGTCCACACCGTCCCGTCCGTGCTGTAATATTTACGATCACGACAAATTAAGCGGTCTTTCCATTGCAATGGCCTATGTTCCATGGCAGGAGTGGCGTTCTCTCTATGAAGTTGAAAAAGGATTCCGGTGCGGAACTATTTTTGCCGAACTGAATCTTCCATTTTGTTGGAAAGGTGGTAGCCCTCGATGAATGAAAACAGACCTTGTAAAAAAGAGCTTCTGGAATGGATCAATATCGTAAGTTTTGCTGTTGATGACGTAAAATTATTTCTCGACACACATCCAAATTGTCCTGAAGCCCTGGAATTCTTTGATGAATTTAAAAAACAGCGTGTGCAGGCCTTAAAGGAATATGCAAAATATTATGGACCTCTAACACTGGATACTGCAAATACACCTATGGATTGCTGGAAATGGATCAATGAACCTTGGCCATGGCAGGAAGGAGGATGTTAATTTATGTGGAATTATGAAAAACGGTTACAATACCCTGTTAAAATTACTCAGACAAATCCGAAGATTGCTCAGATTATCTTATCACAGTTCGGTGGACCGGATTGCTGTAACGTATAAAGTAAAATTGATGTAGTTTCTTCCTATTATTAATGTACTATCCCACATACACCTTTCCGCCATATCGTGCAGCAATCCAGCCGGATGGAATCTGCATCCAGATATCGTTTCCGATCATCTTAGTTGCCATGCAGGTTACTCTTGTGCCTTTCTTGAGGTTGCCATTGCTGTAGGCGTTCTTTCTCGCATTGGCGGAGAGTTCTTTATATGTTTTTGCCCTGTAGTTTGTTCCGGCTCCGGTACGTACTCTAAGAGCATCTGCCTTAAGAGTGTAGGTGTTTCCGGTTCTGTACGGATTAGATGATACCGGTTTAGCTGCAGGTTTTGGTGCTGGCTTAGGAGTCGGTGTTGTAGCTGGCTTTGATGCCGGCACTGTCCCAACAGATTTATCCAGAATACCTTCTGTGATCGCTTTACAAATGGCATTCACGCCAACCTTATTGTACAGATCTGCATCATCCTTATCATCGACAAATCCTACTTCAATCAGCATTGCTGGTGATTTCGTATGCTTCAAGACGTACAGACCAGTGCTGATCTTGACACCCCGGTTCGTAAATCCGAGTGCTGCCAGTTTTGCACACACTCTTCCGGCTGCAGCATAAGCCTTAGAGCTAGTACTGTATACGAACACTTCCACACCTTTTGTCTTTCCGTCTCCGGGATCTACCTTGGCAGCATTCTGATGAATGGAAATATCTAAGTCTGCAGAGTGAGTGTTGCATTTGGCTACAATGTTTGCAAGGTTGGCTCCTACTGTTTTTCCAACATAATCAGTACAGTTGTAAGCTGTATGTCCTGATGCCTGCAGTAATGCGATTACACCAGCCGTGATTTTTCTGTCTTCTGTTACTTCGTCCAGATAGTGTCCTGCTCCTGGCACAATTCTGTTATGACCGCCATGTACGTTGTATACTCCCATGATTATACCTCCTGTTCTGCCAGCTTCTTGGCTGCTTCTATTTCTTCCGGTGTCGGCTCGATACCTTCGTCGAATTCATAACCTTCGTTCTGATCAGTTGCTACTTCCATGCTTTTTTTATCTTCCATATTGATCTCCTTCCTGTGCGACGTCGCACATAAATAATAAGAGGACGATTATTCGCCCTCTACTTACACTGCTGTTTATATAACTGATTTACTCCAGTTGCCGCCAATCCGCTGGCCATTCCGACCGCAATTGCATTGATCACATCACCGGCCGGGAAGTCCGACATTGTATAGAGTCCGACAACACCCAGTGCTCCGCCACATGCAGCCATAATGACCGGAATCCATTTATTCGGAATTTTCTCATAGGCTTTGCATCCAAGTCCAATTACATAGCAGATTGCTACAATTCCAACAACTGTTCCTGATGTACTAATATCCATATTTAATCCTCCTGATCATGTGCCTGCTTATTTATATGCTTCTGGATCTTGTCTATTGCTTCTGTAACAGGTCCATTACACCCCTGTTCTTTTAATCCCTTCAAACAAGCCAGAATTCCATATGTAAGCAAGCACTGTTCTGATTTCATTCGTTCTATTTCTTTGTCTTGCTGATTCTGCTTTAAATACCACTTGTACACTGCAAAAATAGCAGAAAAAATAACCATTACGGCGGTCAATAAGCTTCCACCCGTAATGATTGTATTTACGTCTACATACACTCTATGTACCTCGATTCTTTAATTTTGCGTATAAAAATAAGACCTGGTTAAGGTCTTGCTCTGATTTCCATATGTACCTCCATAAAAATAAGAGCAGTCATTCCGCTCTTATTTTAAAATATCAATCTTTACAATTATAAGTTTCAATATACATATTTCTGTATTTAATAAACTCTCTATAAAGTTTTGCTTCAAGTCCTAAAGCATCGAAATATTGTCCTTCATTACTGTATTCACCTATTTCAAAAAGAAGTTTATAATATTTCGTATCTTTATAGCTCTCTGGAATTTTATTTAAAACAAGTAATATATATGTCGTTGCTACAACACACTCACCATCTTTTTTCATTGATGAAAACACTTCCTTTAAATCATTTTCCATTTGATTCATTTCCATTACCTTTTGTTGTTTAAATATCTGTTCACTTGATCCTTTTCTATCTATGTACAGCACATAAAATGTAATCATTCCAGATATAAAACTCCCAAATAAACCGCCAAAAAAGCCAAGCCATCCATCATTAGATGCATTGGATGGAATTTTATTTTTCACTATAAACACGGCAATCAGAATTGAAGTAACAAACAACAATATTGTAATAAGTACGCCTAAACCTACTTCTTTTTTGTTTTTCATTCTTTTTCTCCTTCCACTGCAATTATACAGCAGAAGGAGAACTCTGCCAATGATTAATCTCCCAGGAGCAGTGCCAGCTTCTTGGCTCTTAATGCATCTCCACCACCGGCAGATAGCTCTATTATTTATCTTGAGTTTTCATGCTTCTTTCTCATATAGTGCGGATTTCCATTCATTGTAACACTTCCCAAAGGTTCCTATTTCCAGTCCGATTTCTTTCGCATACGCAATGATTTCTCTCACCTTATTTTTCATCATTTCATAATCAGCACTTTTCCAAGAATTTGCATGTGTTACGATATTAATCCATCCACCTTTTTCAACAGCTGTACGCATCTGTTCTTTCAGGTAATCCTGATCACTTGTAGTACTTATCGAATACCTTGGTATACACCATCGGTTCCTATAGTCTTCTGATATAATAGTATTGTTTGACATTGATATAAGGCATTCCAAGCCTAATTCTTTGGCGAGATTCTGTATCTCTGTATCCTGGACTCCGTATGGTGTTACCCATAAGTCAGCATTTTGGAATCCCAACTCTCTGTACTCTCTTAAACCTCGAAGTATGTTCTCTCGGCATTTCTGAATATCTCTTGTTGCTACATTAAAATATCGTGTACTTTCATGGGTATCATTCTGCCAATAGCAGTGTAATACCATTCCAAAACCTTCCATTTCGTATGTTTTCAGCAATTCAAGAAGTTCCCCTTCGTCATCGTACCGGTAATGATACGATGAATCTTCCGGATCTGTTCCACCATCTGTCATCCTTCTTGTCATCACAGCATACGTTCCACACACTCCGGTTCCTTCAAATATGTCATGGTAATCTTTTACATATTTGCACGATGTAGTATCATCATCAATGAATGATATCATACACTTCCGCTTCGTATCTTTCTTTTCTTTAACCTCTTTTGTCTCATATGCTAATTCATATGTACACTCGGTATTAATAATGGATACCATGTTTCCCACTGATATGTCGTCCGGAACTGTATCCTCTTTATATGTCTTCGTGCAACACACTTCATAATCTAATGCTTCTTTACCAATATTTAGTTGCGGCTTAAATATTATATCCCCGCTCCATCCTTTTTTCACAACGATGCGGAATCCATATTCATCATCTTTATTTGCAAGGAATGAATATCCTAACCCTCTTTCATATCCTATCATTTTCCCATTCCTGTATATTTGATACATTACACCACTGTCAAAAGACATCCATTCATTTGGATTGCTTTGGAATGTAAGCCACATCTTTTTTGGTGCTTTAAAAGCCATGTAACATGGTATTGATTTGCTTTTTTGTGCAGTAAATACTGCTTCTGTACCATCTGCAGTTGCTCCAGCAGAGGATACTTTTATATCTCCAGCCACTGAATCATATTCATATGTCACGCCATTACCGGTTTTATTTTCTTCTGTGATTTCAAAAATATTACTGTTCCCAATTTTTAGTGTGCCCTGTCCGACCGCCTTGTTAATATGAATCGTATCCTTTACATCTTCCATGAGTACCGCATTATCACTATTTGCTATCAGCCTTTTTCCTTTAATATTTCTAAAAATCGCAACCTTAACATTTTCATTTACGCTTTCACCTTTTTTTACCTTCAAACGCAAAATAACACTTTCTGCATTGTTTGGAACCTCACTATAGTAATTTCCTGGTATTTCAGGTCCTGTTATATATTTCATATTCTCATCGTAATACCATAATACAAGATTTACGATTTTACTTGAATTTTTAATTTCAATCCATTCGCCATTCCTTATCCAATCCGGCATATTTTCAGTATTTAAAACAAAATTAAATAATGCGTCTTCTGCTGCCGTTCCACTCACATCATAAGACCCGTCATCTTGTAAAGCAAAAGTGATTCCATTATGCTTCCATGTATGGACAGAGCGATAATTCCTTAAATAGTTGTACTTTTTGTAATTACATAAATATGTTACATCTTCCTTTAGTGAACCAGTCTCCTTCTCATATTTCTGGTCAATCTGGTTGATCTGCCCCCTTACCGATTCTCCCGCAGTGTCATACGAAGTCCCATCTGCAGCCACTCGGATATCTGCCAGCTCCGCATCTCCTGCTGTAGACCCCTCCGGAAGTTTTGCAATATTGTCAATACGCTTCCTTTCTACATCGATATCGGATGTATTCTTCGTATTCCTCTTATCCAGATCTGTGATGGCTCCGGTTACGGTTCCGTCTCCAATACTGGAAATATCTTTATTTCCAATTTTCGTGATCAATGCTCCAAGATCAGTAAACCATTTTTTGATCTTTCCAAACAGGATCTGCATCGTCTCGCCGCTTACAATGTTTTCCCGTTTACCGGCTTCTGTAAATTCTGGTTCATGCAAGCCTTTAGCTTCTTCGATTGCCCTTTCCAGAGCATTGAATTCATCAGAGCTTGGAATATCACCGGTTCTCATCGTGGATTGTCTTACCTCGAATTCGAAGCTGTAAGAGGTTATAAGCTTTTCTCCTTTCGCCACTCTGATCTCTGCTAGAATAATTCCCGTTTCAATAAAGATCTGCTCTGTCTCCGGTGTAAATATTACTTCGTTAGAACCTATGACATCGCATTCATCATAGACTTCTGCGCCGGATGGTTTCCTTGCATAAATTCTTGCATGTTCTGTTCCATCCAGGGTGATGTCTTCCAGTATAAAACGAAATGTCCTTGCCGTATCTCCCTGTACTACAGGAATCCTTCTACAAAATATACTATTCTGCATCCTCAGTCTTATTATCTTTTCTGCTTTCATTGAGATCTCCTCCGTTTTCTACTTTTACACCAGCTCCAATAACTGTAATTTGTGGTTCCTCTACTTTTCCTCGTGCCTCTCCGCTATTCATTATTTATCACCTCATTAGAAATTCTGCGTTCTTGTGCTCCAGCTTTTGATTGCACCATTTGAAACATTTACTTTTACCCAGTCTACGCTGGTTATACCGCCATTCGCCCAGGAAAGACCGCTTATGACTTCGAACGTTCCATTGGCTACTGAATTTGATGGTATTGATGTAATCAGTCCGCTTTCCACCCCGATTCTTACTCCTCCGGCAAGGAAATCACCATTAGGCATATTCCGTATCCATATAGGTCCGCCATGCTTACGGCTGAGCCATTCTTCTGCACTTCCTTTTCCGTCAACTGTAAAAAGTCCGGTATAACCATTTTCACCGATAAATACCGATCGTCCTTCTTCTGTCGCAGTATCGCTTCGCTTTACACTTAATCGGACCTGATCACCGGCATCTCCCATAAGTTCAATTCCCTTACGCTTTTTATCTGTAGTGAGGAACGATCGTAAACTCCCGACATAATTTCCGTCATCATCCCATGCATATAGATTTATTTTGTTATCAAATATATCCATCGATTTCACACCATTGGATGCATATTGTTGAAAACGTCCAGACATCTGGATATCACCGGTTTCCAAGTTCCACCAGTTCCGTCCCGTTTTGTCGGACAGTATTCCCGCCACGATCGTACTTGCTATAATTCCACTCGCTGTGATTGCAGTCGTCCAATCCCATCCGCGCCCGTCTGCAGTACGTGTCTTTGAGATTTCCAGTCCTTGTGTTCCCATTGCCATCGCACCATACAGCGGACTATTTTCATCTAAATCTTCAAATAGCACAGCTCTCACCGTCATTCGCTTTGCAACATTTTGTTGACACTTTAGTTGCGTCTGCATAGCATCCAAAACACCTGAAATCTTATCAGCCATCAATGTTCCATTATTTCTGAATACCGAAGCAATTCTTTCTATCGTGCTTGTCATCTGCTTAATGAAATTCGTCTGATAATCTCCAAGTGTTACAGAATCTACTGTATCGCGAATGCAATCCCAAACCATTCCTATACATCTTGCTTCTGTTGTAATATCTAATTTGGTGTTATAGCATTTCACAGTATCGCCTAAACTGATTTTAACTAAATCCGAAAAATCTTTATACTCTTCTGTATTTTCCAAATCAATAACCGATACCTTTATACTTACTTCCGGAAGATCTATCCCTGCAGAAAATTGTTCTTCACATCTGGTTGTAAGCGCCTGATCCATCTCTTCTTGAGACTTACAAAGAATGGCGCCACTCTCTTCATCATCTTCCTGGACATCCTCTTCCATCTTCACATCTTCAAATCGAATTTCCTTTGTATAAACCTTGGCATACTTATCAATATTTGCAGAATCTACATAGCCGCTATTCCCGCCGATTGTGTATCCGTTGTAAGCAACCGGTACAATTCTGGTTACAACGTTCTCCATGCTGATCTCACACTGAATTCCATTCATGTTTTTGCGATACCTGACTTCTGCTCCATAATCACCGCCAACACGCTCATTTACGATCACCTTATAATTGTCATATAGAATTTCTCCGCCCCACCTCTGGATAAATGTTGGTGAGTCCTCTCCGCTTAACGCATCCATCATATTGCGGCGCTCAAAATATGCTGTGCTTGTTCTAGTAATATTGGATTCTGCAGAGTATTTACTTCCGGCAAGCATAATGTTCAATGCTTCTTGTCCGTTTTTATCGGTCGGCCGGCTGTCTGTCAAAAACTGATCATCTCCGGAATCCCAGAAAATCGGATACGCTACTGCAGTAATTTCCGAATCATCCTGATCAACCGTACTCACCCGGTCGATCCGGAACAGTTGTTTTTTCCCCATAAATGTCGGAACGGCAATCACGGCTTCCTCTTCAATGTATTTCCATCGACCTTCGTCATCAATTGGATGTGTCATATTGAGCACCCAGGTACCGTTCAGTTCTGCAGATACTGTACATTCCTCCGGAAACAATGTTTCATCTCCATTGTGTTCAAAGTCTGTATTCTGACTGTCATAAATTTGTATCATAGTCGCACTCCCCATTTTGGTATAACTTCTGCAGCAAATCCGGAACTTACAGATATTTCATTCAATCCTTCCTGCAGATATAGATTTTCGTAATCTCCTGTTATTGCTGTATTATTTAAAGCACCATCTTCCCGGTATGCCTGCATGAGATCTGTATTGATCAAAAGATTCTGTCCGACATTTGCTGAAACTTCTTTTCCATTCACTGTAATCTTGCAAACACCTTCACCAGATATCTTAAAGATCGGGTGCGATCCTGACCACGGATTATATAATCGGAGCGTTCCACTGATTGGAACTGATACATCTCCTTCCTGCAAGTACATAACTGGATCACAGGTAAATGTGACTGTAATATCTCCAAATATCCCGTATTTCTTTTTGATATCGTCTATACTTACCTTTTTAACCAGAAAATAATATTCTTCCATATCCGTATACACTATCCGACCGGTGCTCATAAGAAACTTCCGGATCTCCAACATTTTTAATTCATGCTCATTCCTATCTGCAGCACGAAATTCTATTTCATTTTCAATTGTCGTATCAGAATATTCACCGGTTCTTCTAGTCAGTGTACCGACACGACCAGGAACCTCGATACTATCAATCTTCTCTGTTCCGAAATCAAATACCGGATAACTTAAGAAATGGATACCATAATCCAATGTGGCACCCATTTCATTTTCAAACCCATATCTTTTATTCACTATTTTTTCACGCCTTTCGACTTCTCATAGTCTTTTTTATCGCCATCTATTTTCTTGATGACCGCTTTTGTTGTCTTGGTGACAAGAGGTTTTCCATCTACCTCGAAAGTGTTGTTGATTACAATCGGTGTTCCGGAATCATCTCCACTATCATCCGGTTTTCTGCCATCAGATCCTTCCATATCAATCTGTCTGTTAATCTTCTGTACTGTATTGCCCTCAGGTCTCGAAGATAATGCGAAATTTACAGATTTCTGCAATCCTGCAACAGCCTTTTGCGCTCCTATATTCATAGATCTGATTGGAATATTCTTCTCAAATCCAGCCCCCATACCGAGAGCCATCATCTTTCCAACCTGATCTCGGAATACTCGCGAAGGCGAATGAATACCAAGTGCATTTTTTGCCGCCTTTAATGCCTTATTCGCAGCAGATCTTGCTGCATCCATAATCACTCCCGCAGCCCCTGCCAATCCACTTGCTATTCCTTTTACGATATTTAAACCAACACTTCCCCAATTTACATTAGAAAATGCGCTCTTGATCTGCCTGATCATACTTGGAATTTTTCCAATCAGTGCCGGTATTCCTTGTACTAATCCAACAGCAAGCTTTGAGATAATCTGTACACCTGTCGTAAGAATCTGCGGTAAATTGGTTATAATTGTCGATACTAATTTCCCGATAATAACCGGAGCCTTAGATGCCACGATAGGAATAGAATTAGCAATTCCTTCCGCAAGTCCCTGCATTAATTTAAGTCCCGATGAAATCAGCTGCGGTAAATTGCTCACTAAAGACGTAACTAATGTGACTATCATCTGCACTGCACATGGAATTAATTGCGGTAATTGTGCTGCCAGACTACTTGCTAATGTAGATATAATACTTACTCCGGCAGTAATCAATGCCGGCAGATTTACTGTAATGGCATTAAGAATTCCCATGATCAGCGTTGCGCCCTGAGCAACCAATCCTGGTAATGCTGCAGTAATGCCATTAGCAAAGTTCGTGATTACTTCCGGTCCTTTGGTCTGTGCGAGTAATAGCAACTGATCAATCTGTGTACCGAACTGGCTGTATAATAAGCCAAGCCCCACGGCTACAACTCCAAGTACAGCCCCAAATCCCATAAGATTTGCAAATGCGGGCATGAATCCGGCTACTTTTCCAAGAACTCCTTGGAATGCTGTTCCTATCTGCCCTCCCCAGGATCCGATGTACCCACCAAAATCTTGAAATGCGGATGTAATTTTAGGAAATTTTCCGGCTAATGCAGGACCAATCTTTCCAACGTATTCGGAAATCTTAGTCGGTAAAAAAGAGAACGTCTTTCCGATAACACTGTAAAGCTTTGGCGTTAATACTTGAAATGGTCCAACTATTGAACTGCCTAAATTCTTTAGACTTCCACCAAATCCAGTAATTGCACCTTTGGCATTTTTTAATCCGTCCGGAAACTTACCGATTGCAGTAATCGCTCCTCCTGTGACATCTCCAAGTCCACCAAGAATATCGGAAAATGTTCCGGCACTCTTGCCAAGTAGTGAAAATGCCGGAACAGCTCCAATCAGAACTGCGGACATCTTACCAAGATTCGTAAGTTGTCCGGTATCCATACCGCCAAGTTTGTCAGCAATACTCTCAATTGCATCAGTGAAGCCTTTTACCTGAGGAACAGCGCCACCAATTTTTCCAGCAAGTGCACTAACAACATCTATCCCTGTTTTTCCTAGTCTTGGAATGATCTGTCCTAAATTTGTAAAAATATTCTGCGCTGCAGTCAAGAAAGCATCTACAAGATCATTCGCACTGATAACACCCGCTTCGAAATTCTCCCATGCGGCCTTAGCGGAATTCACAGATCCTTCAATAGTGGTTGCCGCTTCTTTTGAAGTAGTCCCCGCAATTCCCATCTGCTTTTGCATAACACTGATGGCATTTACAATATTTCCGAAGGATAAGCTATTGGCATCAACTGTAACACCGAGCTCTTTCTGCACATCAGTCATCTTTGACGCATCAGAAATGAGACGTTTCATTTCTTCCTGAGTACCGCCATACCCGAGTTTTAAATTATCAAGCATGGTATAATTCTGCTTTGCAAATCCCTGATATGCGTTCTGGATGTCACGCATATTCGTGCCCATCTTATTAGCATTATCAGACATATCTACAATGGCACGATCCGCATAAGATGCTGCCTTTGCAGTATCTCCACCAAGACTCTGTAACAGTGATGCAGAAAAGCTTGTCACTGTTTCCATGTAGTTGTTAGCAGACATTCCCGCAGTCTTGTACGCCTTATTTGCGTTTGCTATGACCGTATTTGCACTATTTTTGAATAGAGTCTCTACACCGCCTACCTGTTGCTCCATGTTGGCAACTACACCGAGTGATGATTTTATAATTGCTGCAGCTCCGGTTCCGACTGCAGCAATTGCTCCTGTCATTGTCTTACTGACCATTGATAGTCCCGATTTGCCAAGACTACCAAGTTTACTTATGCCATCATTGAAGCCTTTTTCATTTATCTTGGTATCAAAATTTAAATAGCCGTCTGCCATATACTATCATCCTTTCCGATAGCACGGCTCAACGGCTCACATGTGCTTTATATCTTTATTTTTACTTCTCTTTTACACTCCCGACAATTAATAAACACACCATCGCACTTGGCTGTATCATTAAAAATCAATAATTTCTTACCACAATAAGGACACCTATACCACTTGCGTTCTGTCGGGATTTTAATTGCACTTTTTCTCATGCAAACATATCTCCTATCTCATAATCAGTCATTTTCCTACGACTCTTCTTCAGCTCTATTGCTCGCTGAATCTTTTCAATTCTCTTTCTCTCGTCCTTATCTTTAATACTTCTCGGATCTATACTTCGGTACATAATACGCTGCTTGATTTCTGTATGCTCCGGAAGTCCCGCGAATAATGTCTGAAACTCCCACCAATGCATATAAGGAATCGTCTGCAGATTAATGTTGTAAACTTCCCTGAATGCGCTATAAATACATCCTGCATCTTGTTTAAATGAATAAACCTGCTTTGGTACCGGCGCTGAATTGTCATTTTCTTCATTATCCTCTTTATTCATCGTCAAGAAATCTCCCAAAGCATATACTGCTGCTTCGATATCATCCGGTATCCCATCTACATACCACTGTAATAGCAATTGACATTTTATTTTCCAAGGAACCTCGTCAACATCAACCAATTGTATAAAACGAATCCATTCTCTAAAATCTGTTTCAATTAAAAAGCTTTTTCCATTTACCCTGACTGTTTCCGGAAATTCTTCGAATAAAATGTTCATAGCACCCTACCTATTGTAATGCTGTTTTCTTTTCTTTCCCTGCTGTTTGTTGTAATGGCGTATCTGCTGTCTGTTTCCATGCTGCTGCACATTGTACTGATCATACTTATCAAAGAAGTTTTCAACCTGTTTATTCTCACATTCAGAAAGCTTTTCACCTGCTTCCAAACATAATTTGTAGCTTGTTCTTCCCTGAAACATGGCTTCATGCGTACCTGCTCCAAAAAGCGTATCAAAAAAGTTGAAATAGCACTGACATTGTGCTTTAAATATTTCTGCTGTTTTTCCTGTCCTAGGGACCTTAGACACGTCTTCTTCCAATTTTTCTTGCGCATATTCCAAGTCAGTTAAAAAATCTACATCCGTAAAATCCACTTCTGTTTCAAAATCTCCAAATTTAAAAAGGCTCATCGGCTCACTCTCCTATTTTTTACTCTGTTGCAAATGTACATGTACGCCAACCATCTGTTGTTGTAGCAGTTCCTTTAATGATTTCTCCGGCTGCTTTCAAGCTTCCTTTGTAAATTAATGCATCTGTTCCATCACCTTCAGTATCCGGGATTACACTCCAGTCACGTTTTCTTGCTGTACAAGTATTTGCATTATCTGCTTTTGTTTCGAACAAATCTACCATCACTACCGTAACCTGTGCATCTGATCCCAAGAGCTCATCGTCTGTTACTTTTGCAATTTTTTCCTGTACCGGATCATTTGTATAACGGTCAAACTCATAATCAATAGATGGTGCGTATCCTACAACATCTGATCTTTCCGAAGATTCATCTACATACTGGCGACTATATTCACTCGAGTTTTTTCCTTCAGACATTGATGTAAATCCCGTCATTCTGGTATATGTCGTTCCCTCACCAGTTACATCCATAAACGCAACACGCTTATGTCTGCCTACTAATTTCTTTTTATTTGTATCTCCTACCATGATACAACCTCCTATCTATATATCACTCTGCAAATCATCTGATATCGTCCCAGATCAGCCTCTGTACTAAATAAATAGCCGGACTGCAACACTTCTACTCTGATAGCATCATGTCCGTCCAGCTCCGGGAAAACATCATTCATGTTATTACTTTCAACCCACTCTTCAAAAGCCTGGTAAAAGCCACTGTTGGCGATACCTGTTCTGGCATCACCATCATAGGCTTCCTTGCTTGTAAATGCGAATTGAAACTGCTTCAGGCAGGTTCCATCTGTGTATCTCTTGTAGACGGGATCCGCCCCAATTGGGTCAATGGAATATTCCATTCCATCACCCAGATAATCAATATTTATCTTCCGATCATCAATATCCGGATTCAGCATCACATAATCCCGGATACTCTGAATAACCGGTTTTTTACTCTCTTGCAATCTTCTCTGCTCCTTTCAGGATTGGTTCTTTATGGCTTGCTTTCATAGTTTCAAACCATCTTGGCTTACTTTTATTTTCATAATATTGCCGGCGGGCATAAGGCGCTAAATATTCGATACTTCCGGATCCGATCACTGTTCCAAGTGTTCCTGATTTAATCAGAAATCCCATTCGTCTTGGTGTAAGCGGATTCATATACCTCAGGCATTCCGAATCAACAAACTCTTGCGCTTTTGAAAAGTTCTCAGCTTTTCGCTGCGCAAATCCCGGATTCCATTCCAATTTTACTGTCACCTTACCATTTTTACCAGTCACAGATGATAATGTTCCTCTCGGTGTTGTAATTGAGAAATTCCTTTTCTGTGCCATTTATTCACCTTCAATTCTCCAATGTGGCAATCCCCCGAACCGATTATCCGACCAAGACAACACCTTACAGTGCCTCAATCGTACATCTTTCAGATCAGCTGGTCTTTCAATCTCCTGACCATACTCACCGAGCACAATCTGGTCTTCGATCTGAATAGTCCAGTGTTCTTCCGGATCTTTTAGCTTCGCATATTCCTCCGGCGGAAGATACTGATCCGCATTCTCCACATCTGCAGGAATACGGATCTTATATACTTCTGCACTGTTTAGTCCGGAATCGCCAACGGATGCTTTGTGATTAACATATACATGCACATTCTCAATAACGATTCTATGCCAGGTATCGAAACGGGTGAGTGGATCGTACCCACGGTTATAAACAGTTATCGTTGCATTCGTTAACACAACAGCATCCCACCTTTCTTGACAACCATCCAGTTGGAAGTAAGTATGTAGACGCTGCTTTATACGCTTTCTTTCCGATCAGTTCCTCAATCGTCTGCCCATCCATTTGTTCGACAGCATATGAAACACTGTATCCATCATTGTTTTCAGATTTTACAGTACCTGCTTCTCTTTTCTTTTCACAAGATGCATACACATCCGCAACTGCACACACAGCATCTTTTACTGCCATGTTCTCAGTTGCAAATATATTTCCACGAATATACGTCAGCTTTCTAATATAGGCTTCGGCTTTGCGTTCTGCAGACGGAAATTCCTTTTCAGTAATCCCGCCTCCGTACTGATCTGCATAATATCCATAATCTACATACATAAGTTATTCCTCCCTACTCTCCCGCTTTCAGAATCGAGAACGGGCATCTCTTTGTCTTATCTTTTGCAAGTGCATTGATAGGATTCGGGATCTCCCATCCCATACGCATAACTGCACGAAGTGCAACCATATCATTCTGCATCAGGTTGTATGCGATAGTTCCGTCTGTATTCTGCACAACACCTTCAGTAAACAACTTAAATGTAACATCCTGTCTGATAGAATATACAAGCTGTGAGAAATCCCCGGAAACCATCAGAGCCTTGGATTTATCCCATGCTCCATTGATTGGGAAATTCATTGGTGAGCCATCCAGTGCATACTGTGTTGTTCCCTGTAAATCTTGCTTAAACAGTGGATCACCGTTTGCATTTTTCAGACCTCTAAGTTTTGCACGCATCGAAATATCTGCCATATGACCATTTACAAAGTATCCACAATTCTCAATCTTTGCAATCGCACCATCTTCTGCCATGATTTTATCATACAGACTGTCTGAAGCTCCCAGTGTTACAACTGCACTTGCTTTTGTTGCTGTGGTAACTACATCTTCTCTCCATGTAGACGGTTTATTATCACCAAATAACACTGCGCCATCAATTACTTTTCCAAAAGCCTCTGTCACCCTTGGTTTTACTTCTGCCCAAATATCATACTCCGAATCATCCAAAACTGCTTCTGGAATAGGAACAATAACTGCAATCTCTTCCGCCGTAATAAACTTCTTATCCCATGCCTGCTTTGTCGTTTTCTTTGCCCCTGTATCGCCGTTCACAAAATAAGCAATCGGAAGCATATCAAGCACCGGAATTTTATACTGCTTGCTTGTCATATTTGCAAGCTTATGTCCTCTTGACAGTACTGCCGACTGTTCAATCGTTCCCTGGATGATCTCATTTGCTTCCTGAGTTGGAATCAGAGATTCTGCGCCACTTCGATCAATGATGTTTGCATCAGCTTCGAATAATCTTAAATTCATTCTGTTTTTATTCATCTTCTACCTCCGTTATCTTCTCGCTGCAGCACGGATACGATCATTGATGGAAGCATTCATGTTTCCACCAGCACCTTCAGAAGTATTTCCAGAAGATGTGGAAATGCGATAGGAGCCAGCACTTCCAGTAAATTTCGGATTTTCCTTCAAGAATTTGTCTGCAGCTTTTTCAAATGTTGTTTTATCATCTACAAGTTTCGATACCTTGAACATGACATAATCCAGATCCTCTGATCTAACACCTTTACCAGATAAAGTCTTCTCGTTCTCCATCTGCTGTACTCTCGCCAGCGCATCATCAAGATCTTTCTGCAGTTTTGCGGTATTTGGCTGATTAGCCGCACGCTCTGCTTTGAAATTATTGATTGCCTGTGTTACCTCAGATTCTGTCATGCCCTGATTTCTGAAAAAATTGGCAAGAGCTGTCCGCTCAGACCTCTCTACTCGTGCACCTGCAATCTCTTCCAACTGTTCATAGGTATATGTTCCGGTTCCATGTGCTCCGGATGCGCTCCCAGCGGATCCCTGACCGCCGTTTCCAGTCCCAGCATTTCCACCCTGATTACCAGAGCCAGCTCCGCCGCCGTCTTCAAAGAGCTGTAAATTCATTCTGTTTTTATTCATCTTCTACCTCCGTTTCGCCTCGACAGGCTCCCGAGCTTTTATATCGTCTTCACGTTTTGGACATAATAAAAACACCCTCTCGGATGTTTATTTTTGAAATTCTATGCAGTTGTATTCCCGGTTGACATCTGTAAGTCCCAGGAACCATGAATCTACCAGAAGTTTCCCGCCATCTGATAAATTCTCCCATCTGATTACTGTCATTCCGCTTTCCGCCATTGCTTGAACTCTGTCGTGTGTAAGATCTTGTAACGAATTGATCAAGCTGCAAGTAAGTGCCGATACTGCAGCGCATGCCCGGTCAATACCATCTGAAGCTTTTCTGCAAGCATGGCCAGTTATACTAATACTGTTATCTTTTACTGTTACAATTATCATCCGTTACTCCTTTGTCTCTATGACAGTTACAGTTCCTTCGAAAGCACCAAGATCTCTCTGCTGTCGGAATGTGTGAGTCTCAGCCACATCATCATCCGTCATCGGTCTTGTAAGATACCATAAAGAGTCATCTTTCCATGTAATTTCTTCTAACTTCTGATTTGGTTCAAGTTTCACTGTTGTCTTTCCACCATAATTTTTTGTTGCTGACTGGCATCCAGTCAGACATGCAACCGACATGATAATCGCTGTTAATACTACTGCTATTCTTTTTTTCATTGTTACTCCTCCTAAAATTGCGTATAAAAATACCACCGACCTTTTCGACTGGTGGTAGCTACATGGATAATACTTTCATATCATTCCATAATTCCTTTAACTGTTTATCATTTATTTTATGTTTATCAAGCATTGCCTTGGCATCTGTATAAAAATTAGTCTCACCTTCTGGACACCTGCATATAAACGGCTCGTCATCTCTCCACGAAATATTATATCTTTCTCCATAAAGAATAAACTCGATATCTAATCCTATCTCTATAGCTTCTGACAGCTCAGACAAGTTCTCAAATTTTGCATAATCTTTATACTCAATCATTTCAATCACCTCTTCTCGAGAATATCTTTATTGGCAATTTCATGCCCTAATTTAAGTGGATTATCGTGCTTTGCTTCACGTTTCAAGTTACCTTTTTCATCAAGATACCAGTTATGATAATGTGGTACAATCGGATGTTCTTTTGAATTTCCGTGATCCGTCATATCTATGTCTAATCTTGGCCTTCCATCATTTCCGTAATATCTACGTCTCTGCAAGGCACCATCTTTGAAATTATCAAACACACTATTCGGAGCACCTTTATACGGGATAGAATGTACTTCTCCTATTTGTTTCTTCTTCAGTGCTTGACTCTGCCATTTTACATCTATATATGCTTCACTGATAATTTTCCATTTCTCACTATCATTATATTTCATCTGGCCGAAATTAACAAGCGAACCAATATAATCTCCCAGAACTTCTTTATACCGCTTATACTGAGCCGCATCCTTGGATGCATTCTCAATCATTTCCCGCGGGAACAATGCATTCTGTCGTTTGCTATTTGTTGCCACCCGACCTTCCATATCCAGGTAAATACGCTCACGTTCTTCCGTAAGCTTCATTTTCCGGCAAAATCCGGAATATTCATTTAACTGTCCTTGATACTTTGCTTTATGCAACAGAATTTCATCCGGATCAGTCTTGCCTTTCTGGAGCAGTCGAACCTTTTCTCTTTGCGCCCGCATCGCCAATTCCATCTGGCGTTGCTTTTGTTTGGCTTCATACAAGGTATATTCCTTATCCCCAAAGTTCTTCGGTTCACTCTCTTCCAGATTCTTGGCATCCAGCCATTCATCCGACCAGTTACGTTCGGACAATCCCGGAAAGAAAGGATAATAGGTGTGATAACAGTTCACTCCTAGAAGTCCCGTGACCGTCCCCAGACCACATACTGAATACAGCTGTTCCTTGGACCAGACACGCCCTTGCCATACTGCATGTGTCGGTCGTGCACCTGCATGCCATTCTACCTCAAAATACTCGGTGCCAAGCTTCTGTGCGTTGTACTCAGATATCTTTCCGGTAATCTGACTGACTGCAGTCATGACCGCTCTCCTTGCAGCCACATCCACCCGATCAGCTCTCCCCGAAGCATAATCAATCTTCCGAAGTCCGCTGTTCGTGAGCTGTGTAACTACTCGTCTCAGGACACTGTTATAATCAAATGCACCAGTTACAATATCGTAACATGCTGCATCCAGGTATCCAGAATACACCTGTGCAAGTGGTGTCAGTACCTTCCTATCATTTCCATAACCCAAATAAAATCCAAGTGAATTGGTTACATTCTCCAAATCTTCACAACTCTGGTCAATAATTGCTTCTGTGATTCGCTTAAGCTGCTCGTTCTGATCATACGGTATATATTCTGCATTGATCTGCTCATATACATCCTTATCTCGAACATATTCCTTTTCGATTACCTTATCGTACAGCTCAAACATTTCCGGATAGGAAGCATTGAGCGTCTTCTTTATCTCCCGTTCGATATCCTCTGAAGAATGTCCCAGGATCCGTAACCGATTAATCTGCCAATCTGCAGTACTGGTAATCTCACCAGTTTTAACGATCCTCCGAACAATATCTTGCATGATCCGTTCTTCCAAGTCTTGATATCTGGCAGCAATCTTACCGGCCATCTTATTCTTATAATCATCCCGCATCTTACTCCATCACCTGATTCTGTTCCGGAAGTTTAGCAGCTGCATCTTCCAATGTTTCTCCGTACCATTTGGAACGATATTCCGCATGACTCATAACACCCATGCTCACATCCTGCCGATCGCGATTGCGTTCTGTTTCCTTATCTTCAATAATCGAATCATCGAAATCAATTACAATGTCTGCATCTGGATTCAGTGGCTCGTTCAATACCATTCCCAAACGAATGATAATCCGGATCAGTTGCTTTAATGCATCTTCTAACAGGATTTCATGCTTCTTAATCATCCGATACATGTCTGAATTTTCCGAAATAATCTCTGTTGCCGTCTTTGCTCCTGTTGCTCCGAATTGATATCGATCAGTACCGAATCCACATTTAAGAGAAAGATAGTTCAGATCGTCGTTAATTGCTTTACTGTGCTGATCAGTTCGAAGTGACATGTCAATTTCCTTTAACATTCCTTCTTCATTAGCATCATCTTCCGGAAGAGCGTAAAATACACTGTCATCCGGATCGAATGCCGGAGAACCATCCTCGTTTGTCAGCATCTCCGGCCTGACAAATATTCGTTTTCTACCTAGCTCAAATTCATTACAATATGAATCATATTCGGTATCCAGCTTCTTGAGCGTATCAATCGCATTTGCAAATATAGCAACGCCCATTGGATTGTTCTGATCTGCATTATTTGTGATATTCAAGCGATCTATAACAAATTGCGGCTCGGGTGAACCGGTTTTTGCTTCTTTTGCAAGTGTTTTGAATGGTTTTAATAATTTCCATTCCTCTTCTGTCAGCTCCGTTCCTTCCTGACTTCCAGATTCGCACCGCAATACAGTATTACTGATCACGTACTCCCCATTTTCCAAAAGATGAGATTGCAACTGGACATATTTTTTTCTTGAAATCGTATGTGGAAATGCAAAAATACATTCCGTTACTCTTCCATTATTCCACGTCACTGGATATATATTAGGTGCATCTACATAGTTAATACAGATTTTCCCTGACAAGATTTTTCCGTCCTCATTGATTTCTGCATCTTCTAAATATGGAATGTATGCTACTGTACCAGTAAAAGCTTTCCGCTCCTGGTAATCATTTCCCATCACAAGGAAACGGTTGTCATCCAAAACCTGCTGCACATATTCATCCGTTTGATCATCATCAAGAGTAATTGTCACACGCTCATTCAAAAGGAGATCTGCAATATCTTCACTCAGCTTCTTCGCCATTCCCATACTCTTTCGCCTGCAGCGTTTGTATGTTCCACGTCCACTGTATACCTTGTAGAAAGAGAAGTTTCGGACATTTCCCTCATACCAGGATATCCATTCCGCTATCTTTCGGTAAAAGGATGGATCCACAGTATCAATCCCCTTCTTTTTGAAATAATTAAAAATGTTCATCGTCCTCTACCTCCTTCCTGCTAATATCACATACATCTATTTCTTCCGTTTCATCTTTCGGCAGCCAATATTTTAACCTCTTCCAGGCTCCCATAACACAATATCGGATTGCGTCCATACAATGGTCATCTTCTTTTACAGGTACTTCCTTGCCTTTTTCAATGGATTTCTTGTCATACTCATAAGTTCCAAATTCACTTACTGCATATTCCTGTTTTGGGGCTACGCTCATAATGTCAAAACATAACACTTTCTGCACACGGCTGATTCCAAGTGCCACATCATTTTCAGCATCTCTTAGCAGTACCTGGTAATCCAGGCTCACTGCCCTGGTTGCCCGCCTTACTTCCTCGGCCAGACCTTTTGCGGATGGATCAAGGAAAATATAAAAGACCCTGTTGTCATACTGTTCATGCAAATCATTCATGAACTCAACCAAGTCTTTCGCATATTCTGATGGACTCTTCTGTTTTCCGGTTTCACGGCCACTGTGGTAATATTCTCCAAGTCCCGGAAATTTCTTCCGGTATGCGTCAAATCCAAATGCTTCAAATGTCGTTGCGTTCTGTTGTCCGTAGTCGCCGCCGATATAAATACGGTCATATCGCCTATCCGGATTTGGTTTCTTCCTGTGTCGATCTCCAAACATGTAATAGATCAGCTCATCCACACCAACAGCCTGTCCGAGCCATACCCACCGATACATCTTCTCATCTGCCCGTTTCATAGCTTCTGCAGATGCGATTAACGCATGCCCCAACCAGCTGACCGGAACATCTCTGTAATCCGTATGAATGTGAATGCAGTCATCACGCTTTTCCATCTTCTTGCACCATTGGTTGATCGGTGCATTTGGATTCTTGGGTGGGTTATACAGATAGATCATCTGGAAATCACTGTCATTTCCTCGAACGAATGTTGCTTCGATATTGCTCAGCTCATCTTCGCCTTCACCATCATCGAAAAACTCCGTCAGCTCATCCAGCACTACCAGCTTGATCGGCTTATCCTCATCAATAATACCTTTTGTATCGTCGATGCCGTCTGATCCAGAAAAGTAAATGGTCGTGCCATACTTTTTGTAAGTGATCTCCATCGGGGATTTCGTGATTGTGAATTTGTTCTTTGAGATTCCCAACCGGTTAATCCCTCTGATCATTTCCTTGTACACTGTCTTCCGGAGCTTATTGTGATGCTTACGAAGAACTACTGCAGAACCATGCGGATCTGATACAATCTGGTAATCGGTTCGAATAGCAGCATAACTGGACTTTGTTCCGGCACGACCGGAAGTCAGGATAATGTGTTTAACTGTCCTGTTGTTGAATATCGGCAGGTACTTCGGTATCACTATGTCTGATATCTTCACCTGTTGGCGCATCGTTGACAATCACCACACCATCCTCTCCGTCATCATTGCCACTGGATTTCATTCTTTCCGTATTGGCTTTGATCTGCAGGATTCTTGCTTTCTGCTCATCTGTAGCAAGATCCCAGTTCTTATGCAGCAGATCTTCATACCGGTTAATCATGCCTTCCAGTGTCTTCTGTGCTCTGGCTTGAGCCGATAAGAAGTTTGCCTGTTTATCCCACGCCTGCTGCACTTCCCATTTTTCAGAACAAATATTTCCGGAGCTATCTGCGATCTTTGTCGTTGTCGCATCCTCCTGATCACGAACATACATAATTTTCTGTGCCCGGATAATGGCAGCATATGCAATCTGAATCTGGTCCCACAGAACATCAAGCGGATCTTCCGGCATTTCCTGAATGATGGATAACGTCTCTTCCGGAAGATGTTTGGAAAAGAACCCGAACTTCTCAGCATGCTTATTCCCCGGCGGACCGGTTGCATTCTTGTTACCTGGTTGTCCGCCCCGTTTCCTTTTTCCGGGTACGACAGAGGGTGCACCCTCTGCTTTAGAAGGTGCACCCTGTTCTTTCTTCAACTTGGACCAGCCATACCGTTTGATCCAGCTCTTTATTGTATTCAAACTGGTGTCATATTTCTCCGATAGTTTCTTCGGGGGGACACCTGATAGGTAATCATTCTTGATTTGTTCTTTTACATCCGACACGTCACCACCTCTCTCTTTCCTGTTTTTTTGCATTAGAAAAGCACCCCGGAGGGTGCCTAAGTACTATTTTTACAATTCAGAAACATACTCTATTGGAATTGCTTTATACTTTTCTTCGTTAACTTGCCTACATACAGTTATAAATTTCACTTTTGTTTTCGAAGTTATATTTATCCTTATAGGAAACTCCGGCGATGTTGCACGAATGAAGTTAAAAGCTAACGCATTAACTCCCGGAACTACCACATCTTTATTAAAACCATACATAACCACATTATCTTCACCACAGTTCCAGCTTATATCATCTTCTTCGTTTGAAAGTATAATCGCATATTTTGATAATGGTTCTGTATACGTCTCTGCATAAATTAATATATTTAATTCTTTTTCGCCACATTTTACACGAGCTTTAACATTTTCATAACTTGTAGCTGTCTCTCGATAAGTATTTTCACCATTAATCACATCTATCATCTGACTTAATACTAAATCAAATCCATTCTGATATACATCTAAGTAAAGCGTTTGTGTTAATAACATTGGAATTTCGCTCTTATCAAGCCTTACTGGAATAAATTTTACATTTCCATTGCTAGCTTTTACAATTGCATTTTGCCATTCCAATCTTACCATATTACTCTGCAAACTATTTGCTGACACAAAGAAAAAGAAATACTTTGTATTTTTTAATCCGCTTTCCATTTTGTCGATAATTCCATCTCCAGGTTGAATTGACCAGCTATCATAAAAAACATTGTCTCTTCCAAATACTTCTGCGAGTTTGTTAGCAAACGGCTCTACTATTCTTTTATCTTTTGAATTGTGACTTAAAAATATCATTGATTACTTTCCCCTTTCAACCAATTACCTAAACCTACTCCCATAATATCCCATTTATCGACATTATGCAACGAAAAAGACACCCGCGTTGCCAGGTGTCCTCTCTCGGTTTTATTAGGTTGTGGGGGAACTAATCGAATGATTTAATATCTGTTCATCAATTCCAGTTTATACTCTATCACTTTTTAAGCGAACATTGCCGAACATTATTCTAATTTTTCTAAAAATCTATTATGCCGCATCCGGCAATTATCTTCCGTATACTTAACTTTTCTCTTTGGAAAATTCTGATTCATGCGTAATGCAACCTGATACCATGTCAGATCATCGATATAATACAACCGAAAGATAATCCGCAGCTCACTCTTTTCTATCGTCTCTATGTATTCATCCACCTGTATCGTCAGCTCCAGGAGTCCCTCTTCCAGCTCTTCCAGTCTGCGGATCCGTTTATTCAGCAATGATTCTTTCCGAGAAATAGCCGTGACCGGTCTGCCGGTGATCTTAACCGTTCCCAGTGGTTTCTTTCCCTTCTTCCCGCATGATACTGAATCCATAACAACTTGTCCATTCAATCTGAATAATTCTTTTTTATTCTGCTCAATTCTTCGTCGTAGGTCTTTTATCTCTTCTTTCATATCCGCATACTCAATCAGAATGTTCTTGTCCACCGGCATCTACTCCCTTCGTTATGTCTACTCCCATCTTCTTCAGGTAATCATCCACCGTATAGCTCTGATACGGCTTCCTGTGGAATCTCTCACTTGCCTTCGCATTGCAACTGTTCTCTAGCTTGCCATATCGTCTTTGATCATCTATTCTTACCTGTCTTCTGTCTCTTCCTCTGTTCAATCATTTCTCAGCTCCTTCGTCGTTTTGTTCTCTCTTCCCAAAAACCTTTCTCGTATTCATTAAAAAAATATGCTATAATTAATCTGCTTCCTTGAGCCTTTCTTATATTAGCCATTAGGCAATAAGTGGAAAGGAGGGGTATTTTATGAAAAATAAAGATATTATAGTTTTTATTTGCACAATTATCAGTGCAATTTCATCTATTTTTGCTATAATAAACTTTTTTCTAGGATAATTCCTCTACCCACCCACATATTTGTTAGAATGGCTCACGGAAGCTTTTCCTTTCTATTTATTATTGCTAATATTTATTTTACATTTCCTGCTTATTTCATAAACAATATCCACCGTGTCTTGCCTCTCTGATCTCCGAGAAGCGGTTTCTTTCCAAATTCTTTCAACACATCATTTAATTTTATTTGGTCTTCGTTCCACTTAAATACCAGAATCCCGTCCGGCTCTAATACTCTCATACATTCATCAAATCAAGCTTTCAAGTATGTTTTCCAATCTTTCGGAAGGATCCCATACTTCTTGCCCAACCACGAACCAGTTCCGGCATAAATAAGATGCGGCGGATCAAATACTACTACTTTGAAAGAATTATTCTTATATGGCATGTCTCGAAAATCCATCTTTATATCTGGCTTTATTAGAAGACTCCTGCCATCACATAATGTTGTCTTTATTTCTCTATTGTCTGCGAATATCACATTTGGATTTTCTCTATCGAACCAAAACATCCGACTTCCGCAGCAAGCATCCAGTATTTTCTTCAATTTCTCACCTCTTCTCCTTAAAAATGGGTAAAAAAATACCAACCACCGAATATTGATGGTTGGTAAGAACAATTTTAATCTTTTTGAATTCCAGTTCCGTTGCAATGCTTGCATTTTACCAAGTCGTATCCAACTTCCTCGAGAGCTCTTTTTCTACACTCTCCCATTGATAACGTTCCCGGAGCATCATACCTGTCAAATATTTCTGAATATTTTTCTTCATCTCTAGGTTTTTTGAATTTCCCGGTTCCTTCACACCAAAAGCAAGTTCCCATATCGATATCCTCCTTCGCACATTTGATACAAAAATTATACCATTCCAACCATCAATATTCAATTGTCAAGGTTCGACACCATTCTACATTTCTATTTTTCAATCAATCCCATATACATCTCCTGATCATAAGATCTACCATCAAAATTATTAAAGTTATCCTTCTTCTTTGTTGGTGATGTCTTCTTTCTTTTCTTCGTTTCCCGAAATTCCTTATAACCACCAGCCGTTGCCTTCTTCACGATGGCAATCTGTTCCTCTGTCTTATTACTCAGATTCAACAGATCTTCTCTCAGAGCCTGTACCTGTTCCGGAAGAATCGATCCATAGTTATGTTCCCGAACAAGAAGATACATCTGGAAAGCCGATTCAAGTTCCGGAGACTGAAATACTGTATTATTTTTATTATTATTTACTTTACTTTTATTTGCGAATTTTTCCGTGGAATTAGATTCGTTTTTCCCGGAAAAACTATCGCATTTCCCCGGAATATCTTCAAAAAGAGTGCACTTAATAAAAGGTTCCGTATCTTCCTTTTTCAGAAGCCAGTACCTACCTACTTCCAGCGGCTCTTTGCTCTTACGCATTCTTTCTTTAATACCGAGCTGATACCGTCTCTGTATCCCGGCAGAGGTCAAGACCTTGTCCGAACTAAACAGTGTGTTATCAAACAGTGACTTATTTAGCAGGAAGTTCAAGACCTGCTTCACCTTATTTTGATCTATCCCTAATTCGTCAGAAATGATATACAAAAAGTCTTCATCCGCTTTTATGTAATATCCCTGCCTGTAGATCTCACATAATAAAAACAGGTAGATCATCACTCCGTCCGACCTGTATCTGGCCTTGACGATTCTGATCTTATTATCCTCAAAAAAATCTATATCAAATGGAAAGTAAAGAAGGCCTTTGATCTTCGGTCTGGCCATGCTGCACCTTCTTTCCTATCCCTTATATTCTTCCACGGTAACGTCCAGTCCTTCCAATGAAGAATAGACTTTCTTTGCCACTACCATAACGATCTGTGTATCATCATGGTATGCAACACCGTTCAAGGCATCTGCTACAACTTTTGCGATATTATCAATATCCGGCTTCTTAAGCGGAAGTTCCTTTCCATCCAGCATAAGAGCTGTACGTTTCTTACTGGTACTCTTCGGCAGAAGAAATCTCGCCACAATTCGAAGAGTTACCGGCTTGCCCCGTTCCAGGAACATTCCATTGCATTTATTCAGGAACCGGTCCTTGATGTAATTTTCGTACAGCAGATCTGTTTCCGGAGTATAAGACATTGTATTTCCGGTATGCTTGTTTCTGACCGTCTTCGCCCTCGCTTTTCCCTGGGGCTTGCCCGGAACATGAAATGTCACAGCATTCATCCATTGCTCCTTTCTTTCCATGGGATAGTAATAAATAATCATCTATCCCATGGAACACTGCATAATCAATATGTTACATTCGTGATACAATCCAAAAGGAAGTACAAATCTTAAGCGATGACTGTGATCTTATGTTTCTCCAATTCTTCACTCAGTTCAAACTCCAGATATTCCTTGATCTTTTTCATAACTGCATTCTTCCATAAACCACCATCAGCTTCTACCAGTTTAAATGCCGGTCCCCGGTCTCCGTCCTTAATACGGAATACATAAGAACTCTCCGGCTGTTCGATTTCTGCAAATGTACGGTATGGTCTTAACTTAACCGGATTCGGTACGATCACATCCGCCAGCTCTACACCCGTTTTAATCGTTGTCTTCTGCGATACGCCATCATCTGAATAATTGGCAGTTGTTCCGGATTTAATATTACCGGCAACCTGCATGATCGTAATGAGGTCCTCTGTCTCTACAAAATTTGCCTGCAGCTCGATCAAGAAACGTTCCTGATCGTAATAGCTATCAAATGAGAACTCATTCACAATCGCCCTGGCATCAATCAGAGTCTCTCTGTCTCTTTCATCAATCAGGCCTGAATGAAGCAGAACTCTTGTTGGACTTACCACATGGATAATAGAAGATTCCCTTAACTCTTCCGGTTTTCCTTTGATATAATCCACCAGTGCTGTCAGCGTATTCACTTCAATATCTGACGCCATTGGGAATCTGTGATATCTGGTAAGATCATTGTCAGTGCAATAAGTTCTTCCTTCAATCTCTACCAGCTTCGGTTCCATACTCTTTGCTTTTAAACCTGTAATATACTGTAATGCTTCTTTTAATCCTTCTACCATCTTTCTTTTCCTCCTTACGCTTCTCTTCTTCTAAGATCTACAACTTTACTTCCTGCATTTCCTACAATTTCACCTGTATCTGTATCCACTGTCTTGCCTTCAACTTCCACTACGTTCTCAGGAACAACTCCCGGCACATCATTTACCGACATCTGCCCCGGGATCTGGTTACCCATTTCAATTGCTTCTACCTCACCGGTCTGCAGGTTCTTGCCCATGCTGAAAGCAGTAACAGCTCCGAGTGCCGGTGCAAGTGTTGTCTTTGTCTGTACACCAGTAGCAACAAAATTACGCTCTGCATTCGGTTTAAATGCAATTGTGACTGTAATCTTTCTTGCAGCACCGGCATCCGTATTAGGGTTTTGGATGTTCTCTGTCACCTCTTCGATGGCTCTGTTCACCTGTGCAGAAAATGCTCCATTTGCAAATTTCTCTAAATCTACATGTTTCATCACTTATGTACCTCCTGTGTTATTTATTGAAAAACTCCGCTTCAATATCGGATGCTTCTCTCTGATTTGCTTCTTTCTCAGGCTCCGGTTCTTTCGTTTCCGGCTGTACCTCTTTGATCTCCTGTTCTGCTACAACATTATCGTTGTCCAATTCTTCTGCAGCATTTTCTACATAGTCTGCGGATCCATCTTCCTGAATAACTGCCATATCCTTATCGATTGCCTTCTGCAGATCAATACTCATGATTCCCCACTTGCTGATCAGCTGTCTTAACATGGTTTTTAATGCCATACCATCAAAATCTTTAAACCAAAAAGAAGAATACTTCCAGAGATCTTTTTCTGGAATTTTGCCCTGCTCTAAAAGTTCCAAAGTCTTTGCTCCGCCGTTTCTGCCGAATGCAGGTGAATATTTTTCCGCATGTGCCATCATTTTCTTTTTGGACCAGTACATTGTTTTCCGAAATCCATTTTCATATTCAAACATGGCATAATATCCCATCGCCGGAGTCTCTTCACGGATCACATCATCATCAATCAGCTCTACTTCAATTTCTTCATCAAGTGGATCGTATCGGATCAATTCCCCTTCCTTAATAGCAAGCACATTCAGTTTTTTGTAATATCCAGAACGCTCCGCCAGCTGAATATAGCCTTTATATCCAAGTTGGAACTGTGCTTCTTTACAGCCTTTCTTCCTATTGTCGAACGGAACCATATAAAACTGTCCCAGCTGCGGAGAAGGGGAAAGATTCAACGCCTCTCCCAAAAGTGCTGCAGACAAGATACTCGGATTCGTACATTCCTGTAATGCCGGTGTTGCCTGGGCTGCAGACACAATACTTGAAATAAATCTTGTCCCGTTCTTTCCACCTACCACATTATTAATCTGTTTCTTAACAGCATCCTGTGACAGATATGCCGTTAATCCCATTTTTGCCGGCTTTTTCGCCAAACTGTTATTTACTGCCATACTTTATTCCACCTTTCCAAATTTTAAATTGTTCTGTTTCATGTAATCACGTAATGCCAGGATCTGTTCTTTCGTTCCCCATACGCGGAAATCTATTCTCGTAACCGGTTCTGAAACAACTCTTGTATAGTCATTCTCTTCAGCCTCTTTAGGAGCATCCTGAGTATCCGCAACATCTTCCGGATTCTCTGACTCTTTTCTTGCAGCAGCTTCCTCTGCTTTTCTTCTCTCTTCCTCAGCTTTCTGTCTGGCAAGTGCTTCTTCCTTTCGCTTCTGAATGTCAGCCAGCTCCTGTCCTTTCTTGATTGCCTGCGTAAGATCCAGCGTCTTCTTATAGACTTCCATTGCTTCGAAGCTGAATTCTGGCAATCTGCTGATTGTTCCAACTTCCTCTCCGATTCTATACATCGTTTCTTTCATCTGGTTTTCTACTTTCGACAGCGCTACTGATGCATTCAGCCACTTCTCATCCCAGATCATTTCAAGTGTCACAAACTTCTGGAAGCCGATAGATTCAAATAGTTCCTGGACTGCCTTCCGCTTTTCCTCTCTCTTGATCTGCTCGACTTCTTTAATCTGAACATCAATTGCATTAATCTGTTCATCAACCAGCGCAAGAACTTCTTTTACTTCTTTTTCAAATCTATTACATGGCTCCATGCACAGCTTTTTAACACGTTTCCGCTCATCATCAATTGCTCCGCAAAGCTTATTTAAATTCGCTCTGTCTTTCTTTCCCTCAGAAATAGTCTCTTCTGTAAAGACCAATCCGTTGTACTCTTTCATCTTCTCGGCAATTGCTGCCTTCAGTTCCTCATTGTTCCACTTGATTTCTGGTACAAATCCATTCTCCTGTGGACTGAAGATTTTTAATTCCAACATAAAATACCTCCTATATTTCCGGGAGAATCAGTGGAGGCTTTCTCCCGCTCTCCACATATCTCCAAAATTTTTCTTCTTCCTGCTGCAGCATTGTAAGATCATCTTCCACATCACTTCTTTCGATGAAGTAATGTTTGACTGTTGTACGCTTTTCGTTGCCCCAGTCGGTATTCAAATGCGCTCTCAGAACTACGAACTGCCAACCGGTTACCAAAAGATAATGCAGTACCTGTATGTAATAATTATCCGGAATCCGATCCTTCCATTTTTCGTACTGCATGGACTGCAGGATATTTGTAGTTTTAATCTCTAAGATTCCCTTGCGACCTTCCTGATCGGTCAGCTCGCCATCAAGAGACGCCTGCATGAACGGATGGTCCTTACTCTGCAGAATCCGGAATTCATGATGTTCTACCTGATATTCCGGATAATCCAGTTTAAATAATTCCCGGATGTATTCTTCTGCTTTCTTTCCATAAATCACACACGGCTTGTCCGAAATGTCTTTCGGTATTACCCTGCCAATCTTTTCTTCAAACAGATCAATATTACTTTTGTATGGATTCATCCCGACTACAGCACTTGCATCGCTGCCGCCGATCCCGTTCATTCTGCCTTTTAACCACTGTTGTTCATTTTCGAAATCATAAGCCTTAAAAATATCATTCATATCTGATACCCTGTTTCCACACAAAGCTGCAATGCTCTATTCCGGTGTTCACTCTGGTTCTTTAACTGCAGTTTCTTTTTACTTTTCTTTTCCTCCTGGCAGTCACATGGTTCTCCAGGATCTAAATTTGCGCCGCATAACGGGCATTCGTTGTAATACATTCTCTATTCCTCCGCCCAAAGGCTGCCGCTGCACCAAAAGTAATCCGCAGAAAAGCTATATTCTTCCAAAACTACTTTGCTTGGATCCATGTTGCAAATATGATCACCATCTCCTACCGGCAGACAGTTCACACAATTCTCGCAACATCGGTTATCCGGTTTCGCCTTCTTCTTTCTTCTACTCATTTACTATGTTCTCCTTCTGCAATACAGGAAAATCTTTCAGCATCTTTTCCATCCACTGCTCTGCATCCCGATCACCCAAACCGATAACATCCATATCAAATCCAACCAGCAGGCCTAAGATCACATCTCCTACAATAGAATTCCCATGTTTGTTCGTGTCATAGAAATAACATCCCATCGGATTCACCGGAAGATTCTTCACAAGACCTTCTTCATCTACGATCATGACTACTTTGGTTTTGAAATAATCCAGCAGTTTCTGGGTTCTCACTAACTCTACATATCCGCCGACTTCTTCTCTCAAACTTTCATGATCAAAATTCAGATCGATGATCGATATCTTACTATCCGTTGTAATTTTCAGCGTCTTCATCTTTTCTCCTCCGCCTGTTTAATGGCTTCCTTTGTAATACTTACCAAAACTTCCTTTGCCAGTTCTTCTGGCATATGTCCGCGAAGTGATCTATACATTGCCGCTGTAACTCCTTTATATTCCTTTATCAGTTCTGCTCCTGATCCAAGTAGTTCTACCTGGCATCCCGTTATTCCGCTACAAACGGACTGTGATGTTGCTTTAATCATTTGACTAATTTCCTTTCTTCTACTATAATATAGTTGACTAATTTTCTGAGCGCCCGAAGCTTGCCGGCTTATACGGGTGCTCTTCTTATTTCCATGTCAGATCAAAGATTTGTCTTAACTGATCCGGCGTATAGATTTTTGCTGATGGCACCGTCACACAACTGATCAGGTAGTTTCTTCGCACTTCTACGGTATTTGAATCCTTGCTGATTGCATCTAAGTGCTCCCGGATTCTTTCCAGTTCTTTCTGGAATTCATGATCATCCATCAACTTTGGTATCTCTTGCAATGTCCTCACCTCCTTCACTTCACAAACAACCAGATAAATAACATTGCATCGAATGCAAGTCCGATTGCTCCGCCAATCAGCAGCTCAAACACCACTTCCCGGACGATTCTCTGCCATTTTGTTCTTGGTCCTCTTCTTTTCATGCTTGTCCTCCCTTCTACCGCCTAAGCGGTTTTCTCTCGTTCGTATCCCAGAAATCCAACAGCTACACGATTCAGCTCATTCACGATCTTTACTCGTTCTTCTGCAGATAATGTAGCCATGTCTCTCTCTACTCCATCGATGATCACGATATTTATATGTTTCAAACTGCATCACCTCTTTATAGTCTTTATAGGTTATGTGGAATGGTTTGTACTTGTTGCATCTTAATCTTCAATATGAATCGCACGATCGGCTATTGCAACTGCTCGTATGTACGGTGAAATCTTTCTACCAATAATTCCTGGTAATTCTACAGGGTACTTCATACACTTTCCGCACGCCGGACAGTAATTTGCTTTTTCTGGAAGTCCCACAAAGCATGCCGGACATAAGCGTTTCTTTTTTCTCGTTTTTTCTAATACTTCTTTTGATGATTCACCTTCTCTTCCATCCGTATTTTTTGTTGTTGATCTTGGAAGTGTACGCACATCCATCTTTAAAGTCAGCTCTGGAAACATCCTTCCCTCTTCGTGCACAAGATTAAAATCGGTGATGCATTTTAACATCATTCCATCCAAAAATATATGACCATCTTTAACTTCCAACTGGTGCAAACCTCTATTCATGCTCCTCTCTTCTATTGCATCTTTCCTCAATCTCTCCTATACTTTAGATACAGGCACTGCCATGCCGAGTAATTATGAAAGGAGAATTTGATATGACTCATTTTTTGACTGCTCAAGTTTGCGCAAATGGGCATATGATTACACCGTCTGTAGAATTGAATCCTGAATTAAAACAAGATTATTGTTCAAAATGTGGTGCAAAAACTATTACCAATTGTCCTCATTGCAATGCTCCAATACGCGGTGAATTATACGACGATGATATCGCTATCATTGGTCCTCAACCCGTCGTAGATTCCTACTGTACTAACTGTGGAAATCCATATCCGTGGACTGAATCCGCTTTAGAAAGTACCGCTTTGCTTATACAAGAAGAGGAAGAATTATCAGAACAGTTAAAAGCCTCTCTTGTTGAATCTCTTCCAGACATTATCACCGAAACCCCACGGACTAATCTTGCCGTTGTTCGAGTAAAAAAATGTCTTGCAAGTGCTGGTAAATTCACTGCTGATGCGGTCCGTCAATTCGCTATCGATTTCGGTTGCGAACTTGTAAAAAAATCACTTGGACTTTAATAATCTATATAGTCTAAATCCTGGGCAACTCTCTTCACCACATGAGTAGTTGTCCTTTTTTAATACCCAACAGCTACATTCGTTCCTTAACTTTGCTCCACACTTCTCGCAGAAATTTGCATTTTTTTCATTCTGCAGATTTCCACATTTAGAACATCTCATAATTATCACCTCTTTCTTTTATTGACTTCTCATCTCTTCCACCTGATGCCACCCAGCTGACTTTTCTAATTTCAACCAATCGCGGGAAGCCAGTTGAAAAGAAATTGTCACTTGGGCGTCAACTTGATTAATGTATTTTCGTTCTGTAACGATTATTCCTTCCATCTTCACCTCACTCACCTAAATCATCTGTTGCTGAAATTAATTCATCCACAGCCACATCGAAATATCCAGCCAAAATTTTAAGCTTTGCTATCTTCGGTTTACTCCTTCCTGATTTCCAATCAGAAAAAGTAGACTTCGGAATCCCTGTATCTTTTGCTACCCTATAGTCAGATACACCTTTTTGATTTCGAAGTTCTACATATCTTTCATACATAAAAATAATCACCTCATTTCCGAACTTTCTATTGATTTTAGTTCGGAAATCAGATACAATATATTTACCAGATACATTGACAAATGAATTAAAACTTAATTCTGTTTTGATTTCCGAACTTTGTAGCTTTATTATAGTGCGGATTTCAGAACTTGTCAATAACTTTTTGTACTGATTTCAGAATTTATTATTTAGAGGTGTATTATGTATGAAATTTATTGCAAGTTAAGAGATTCCAAAGGGATGAAAGATGCTGACGTGGCAAAGGCTACTGGAATCACAAAATCCACTTTTTCAGACTGGAAAAATGGTAGAAGCAATCCTAAAGATGCTAAATTACAGAAGATAGCTGATTTATTTGGTGTAACTGCCGAATATATTCGCACTGGAAAAAATACCAACGAATACTACACAAACAACGAAACTGCACAGGTAGCACAAGAGATATTTGAAAACAAAGAACTGAAAGCGCTGTTTGATGTCCAGAAAGATATGGATCCGGACGACTTAAAAGCTCTGCATAGCATGGCTCTCGCGCTTAAACGAAAGGAACGTGGTGATATTGACGACACCGGATGTTAATGTCGTTCTTATGGACTTTCCTAGTAAAAAAGGAAATGAAATGGTTGTTCCGAACGAAGACGGAAGCTACACGATACTGATCAATGCCGGATTGAATTATGAATCTCAGCTTAAGGCATATGAGCATGCCATGAGTCATATAACAAAAGATGACTTTTTAAAAGGTAATGTACAAGAAATTGAATACTATGCTCATCATCCACACAAAGATCCAGAACCGGCTCAAATCTATCTTGATCGCATCAAACAACTGCAAGTGGAACGAAGACGATTAAAGAAGCGGATTGCTCGTGATCAGAAACGTGTTGAATTTATTCAGGAACATTGCGATATGTTCCAAAGAGCTGAACACCACTATCTATATGGTGATGATTTATAAAATATGAAAGAGAGGAAAATGTATGGAGTTCAATGATGTAATTAAACAATTTTCAGAAAGGATACTGTCTTTAAAAGACACCATCACTACAGAAGAATCCACAAAAATGTCTCTTGTAGTGCCTTTATTCCAACTTCTTGGGTATGATGTTTTCAATCCAAATGAATTTTGCCCAGAGTATATTGCTGATGTAGGAATTAAAAAAGGCGAAAAGGTTGATTATGCAATCCTAGAAAATGGACAGCCGAATATTTTAGTCGAATGCAAAAGTTGCTCAGAGCAACTCGACAAACATTCGTCTCAACTTTTTAGATATTTCGGGACATCTCCTGCTAAATTTGGCATTCTTACAAATGGCATAATATATCGTTTTTATACAGATTTAGAAGAATCAAACAAAATGGATCTTGTGCCATTTCTAGAAATAGACATGGCAAATTTAAAAGATTCTTCCATCAATGAATTAAAAAAATTTTGTAAAGATAATTTTGATAAGGACAAAATATTTAGTACTGCCGAAGAGCTTAAATATAGCAGTCAAATAAAAAACATCTTAACAAAACAGTTTGAATCTCCGACAGAAGACTTTGTTCGATTTATTTTAGCGGATATATACGATGGTCAAAAGAATCAGAGAATAATTGAAAAATTTACGCCTGTGGTAAAACGAGCTTTCTCTTCTTTTGTAAATGAAATAGTAAATAGTAAAATTTCCTCTGCATTAGCTGACGATTATGATAAAGATGAAGAATCAGAACCCGAAATCAAAGAACCCGCATCAAAGATTGTTACAACGGAAGATGAAATTGAAAGTTTCTACATTATTCGCGGACTTCTTGCTGGTATCGTACCCGTTGAAGATATAGTTCACCGTGATACCGAAAGTTATTTTGGAATTCTATATAAAGACAATAATAGAAAACCGATTTGTCGCCTCAATCTTGATGCAAGAAATAAACAGCTTCTCATCCCGGATGCTAATAAAAAATTCGAGCGTATTTATATCGACTCTTTAAACGATTTGTACAAATACAAAAACCGTTTAATAGAAGTTGTAAAGAGATATATGTAATTCATCCAGTATCTCTAACCATAAATACACTGCCCTCTTGATACGAAAGTATTTATATGGCGGAGATATCTGATTGAATAAATAAACTCTGGAAAAGCAAGAAATGAAACATTTTGAAACAAATAAAACGAAAGGAAAAAATATGAAAAAGAAACTCGTAGCTGTATTACTTGCAAGCACAATGGCATTATCACTTTCAGCTTGTGGTGGATCTGATTCTTCCAATAATTCATCCAAATCTGAAACAACTCAGGAAAATCCAACAGAAAAGGAAGAAAAAGCCAAAGCTCCGGTTGACCTGAGCGGGAAATGGAAATCTGAAGATAATGATGGTTCCTGGATGGAAGCTGAAATTACCGAAAATACTATTTCTGTAAATTGGATTTCAGACAACGGTGATACATCCTCTGTTTACTGGGTTGGAACATATGAAGCTCCAACAGAATATACCGAAGAATACATGTGGACATCTACTCGAAATCAGGAAGCAACAGACGGTGCAACGCTTGCATCTACAGACGATACAAAAGAATTTACTTACTCTGATGCAGATCACCAGCTTACTTATCAAGTATCCGCAGCTGGAACAACTACAAAAATGAAATTAACAAAAGAATAATAAAAATTCCCCGGTGCCTATCAAACACCGGGGAAATCCCGAGTAATATATACGGCGAAGGATTCGCTCGATACAGTACTCCCTCAACAAGAATATTGTATCACAAAAATCCAGCACCGTATAGGTGTTATTTTTGTACCCATTTTTGTGCGACGTCACACATATAATTACAGGAAGGTGATACAATGAGCGTAAAATATGCATACGGCTACATCCGGGTATCCACTCATGATCAGGAAGAGATCTCCCCGGACTCCCAGGAGCACCTCCTCCGGGACTATGCAGCCAAGAACAATATTGTAATCCTGAAGATCTTCACGGACCTAGGTATCTCCGGAAGAAAAGCCAATAAGCGTCCCGGCTTCCAGGAGATGATCGGACTGGCCAAGGGTGATGATCATCCGGTTGATCTGATCCTTGTATGGAAGTTTTCCAGATTTGCCCGGAATCAGGAAGAATCCATCGTCTATAAATCTCTATTAAAAAAGCAACATAATGTAGATGTTATGAGTGTATCTGAGCCACTCTCCGATGATCCCTTTGGCAGCCTGATCGAGCGTATCATCGAATGGATGGATGAATACTACTCTATCCGGTTATCCGGCGAAGTTCTCCGCGGCATGAAAGAAAATGCAGCTCGTGGAGCTTTCCAGGGCGCTGCACCATTTGGTTATAAGACGGTTGATAAAACACTTGTTATTGATCCAGAAAAAGCAGATATCGTCCGGCACGTATTTAACATGTATGTAAATGAAAAATTAAGTGTATTTGACATTGCCCGGTATCTGAACAACTTGGGATTCCGGACAATTCGTGGAAATCTCTTCGAACGGCGCACGGTCGAATACATGCTGAAGAATCCCACCTATTGTGGAATGATCCATTGGAATAAGACGGAAAACGCAACACACAGTATTAAAAATAAGGATGAATGGATTGTAAGCCAGGGGCAGCACCCCGCTATCATTTCACAGGAATTATTTGATGCCACACAGGAACGGCTGAAAGCAACCCGCCGACCATCCCGACGGCGAGAACGTCCATCCTCTACATATAAGCACTGGCTTTCCGGACTTATGAAATGCCCTGCTTGTGGAAAGACATTATCTGCCTGCACTCAAAAAAGAGTCAATGGCGAAAAGTACGCCTACTTCTCTTGCTATGGATATGCTCACGGACAATGTGATAAAGCTCACGGTGTGAGTTCATTGGTGCTGGAACCGGAAGTTCTGGCTGGCATCAAAGAAGTGTTGGACACAGGAAATATTTCTTATGAATTACACGATTATCAGCCCACAGAAGCCATTGACGAACGAAGTATTATAAGAGATCGCTTAAACAGTTTATCTAGCAAAGAGGAACGAATAAAGGCTTCCTACAGGGAAGGAATCGACACTCTGGAGGAATATAAAAGCAATAAAGCAATTCTTCGAAAAGAACGGGATAATTTGGAAGAACAATTAAAAGAACTGGAAGGACAAAATTCGGAACCGGATCAGGATCCAACCGGCGATATGTTATTGAAAGTTCGAAGCGTCTATGATATTCTTATTTCAGATAGTTATACATACGTTCAGAAGAACGAAGCTCTGAAACAGATCGTTGATAAGATTATTTATGATAAAGAGTCAGATTCTTTGAAAATTTATTTTTTTCTATGTCGTTAAGAATGCCCGCAAACCCAGTAAAATCAAGGGTTTGCGGGCACTTTATACGTTATTGAAGTTCGGTGGACCGGATGGAGAATTAGGAGCTTCTTTGAGATATTTTTCTCAGAGATATACCATGCCTTATAATGAAGTAATTGGCACACTAACAGACATTGCTACCGAAGAATTTGCCCATATGGAAATCATATGCGCCATTGTACACCAGCTCACACGCAATCTGACTCCGGAACAGCTTGAAAAATCCGGTTTTGATAAATATTATGTTGACCATACACTTGCTCTTTGGCCACAGGCTGCCAGTGGAACTCCTTGGAGTGCTACAACTTTCCAGTCTAAAGGTGACCCTATTACAGATCTACATGAAGATATGGCTGCCGAACAAAAAGCCCGTACTACCTATGATAATATTTTGCGTCTTATCAAAGATCCTGAAGTCTGTGATCCGATCCGATTCCTTCGCGAACGTGAAATTGTTCATTATCAACGTTTTGGAGAAAGCCTCAGAATTGTCCAGGATAAATTAGATAGTAAAAACTTCTACGCATTTAATCCTGAATTTGATCATAAATCTTGTTGTAAATAGTTGTAAATAAATATAAAAATTCTCTCACTGATATTTTTTCTGTAAAAAAAGCAACCAACATATGTTGATTGCTTTTTACCTTTTATATATACCTTCAAAACTGCATACAAGAAATATTTTCTTCATCCTACCTATCACCTTGCTTGGTCATGCCCTCGACCGATTAGTATCAGTCA
>OHAC01000141.1_pt1 | contig 76372 bp, 73 predicted proteins | sample 1577051 | NCBI WGS metagenome assembly OHAC01 (sample SAMEA3541499, study PRJEB24748) | human gut metagenome | biome: human gut; feature: human-associated habitat; material: faeces | place: China | collected 2012 | reverse complement strand
CCTGCAAATCCGTTCTGTCTGAGTGCTTCATAAAGCACAATTGCAACCGAATTACCAAGGTTCAGCGAACGAATGTCTCCCACCATCGGGATACGCACGCAGTCTTCTTTATGATCTACCAGAATCTCTTCCGGGATTCCGGCACTTTCTTTTCCGAACATGATGTAGCAGTCCGGTTCATAGTTCACTTCTGTATATACCTTTGGTGCTTTTGTCGTTGCCATGTAGATCTTGGCTCCCGGGTTCTTTTCCAGGAAATCATTGTAATCAATATAGGTTCTGACATCCAGATGCTCCCAGTAATCCATACCGGCACGCTTTAAGTTCTTCTCATTTAAGCGAAAGCCGAGCGGCTCGATCAAATGTAATCTGGTGTTGGTGGCTACGCAGGTTCTTCCGATGTTGCCTGTGTTTGCCGGGATCTCTGGTTCGTGTAGTACGATGTTTAACATGTTGTGTTCCTCCGTTTTTTCTATTCTTTTTCAAATAAAAATTCTATATAGCTGTATATTTCCGAAAAGTCAATCTGACATTTTCCAGCAAATATATTCACCGGTACCTGGTCTTCAAAGCCATAGATGGCCGGTAACTCATTATGTTCCAAGTCATATACTACAACTTTTTTCTTATCCGGGTCAACCATCCAGTATTCTCTGACTCTTGCAGTAATATATTTTTTCAGTTTTAATCCCATATCTTTTTTTCTTGTAGATGGTGATAATATCTCGATTACCATATCCGGAGCTCCATAGACATGACTTCGAAGGATTTTATCTCTGTCACAGCATACAACGACGTCCGGCTGCAGCATCGTCCGGTCATCTTCATCCAGCTGTACGCTGACCGGTGACGGCAGTACCATACATAATCCTTTGTTCTGCCTAATGTACTCTCTTAATCTGATACTGATTTCAAATGCAAGCTGCTGATGAATCGTGGTTGGCGTATTCAGGTCGTAGATGACTCCGTCAATCAATTCCACTCTATATTCGTCCGGAATCGCTTCATACTCTTTTAGTGTGTATTCGCCTTGCTTTTTTCCACGAAAACTTTTCCAGATATCACCTTCATGATCTGTACCATCTCCATAGATGAGATAAGCCGATACGCTTTCTTTCATCATACAAGGATATGGATTAGAATCAGGTTCCATCGGAAATGCTTTTTCCAACTGACAAATTGTATCATATCTTGGTCTTTTGGTTATTCCGCTGAATATCTTTTGCACCGTTCCCAACGGTACCCCGGAGCGAGCTGATATCTGCTCACAGCTGAAACCTAATTCTGATTTCTTCTTTTTCATCTCTTCAACGGTCATGGGCTCATCTCCTTCTTCTGAACGCATAACAATCTATATTTCTAATATTGTTCTCCATATTTTATTATATATTATTCCGTTTATCAAGTATATTTTCCATATTTTATTATATATTATTCCATTTTCTCCAAATATGCATCCACTTTTTCATCTATAACAACACCGAAGCCCTGACACCTACTTCGAATACATCGTTATACGCAAAAATCCACCGGACATTTTTTTATCCGGCGGATCCTCATTTTCCATATTCTTCTAATAATCCGACATACTTCTCTCCACCTGCACTGCTGCGATCGCACCATCTGCCACTGCCGTCACTACCTGACGCAGGCTCTTGACTCTCACATCTCCTGCCGCATACACGCCCGGTACATTGGTATGCATGTCCTCATCTGTCTTAATGTATCCCTTGTCATCCGTCTCTACTTTGTCTGCAAATACGCCCGTATTCGGAATCATACCGATGAATCCGAAAAGACCGAACAGTCCGTCTTTTGGATCGGCTTCTATCTTTATAAGCTCGCCTGTCTTCACATTTTTCACGGTCATTGTCTGAAGCAGTCCGTCGCCGCCCACTTCTTCCACTACCGAATCCCACAGGAACGCAATCTTCGGATTGGCAAATGCTTTTTCCTGAATAGACTTTGCTGCACGCAGCTCGTCCCTTCTGTGAATGATCGTAACTTTTCTGGCAAATTTTGTAAGATACAGTGCTTCTTCCACTGCCGCATCCCCGCCGCCTGCTACATAAACTTCCAGATCTGTAAAAAAGTTCGCATCACAGGTCGCGCAGTAAGAGATTCCACGTCCCTTATACTCCTGTTCACCTTTGCATCCGATCGGTCTTGCGTATGCACCGGTTGCAATGATGATATTCTTTGCCTGATAAGTATCTTTTTCGCCTGTCAGAACTTTAATATCTCCATCCAGTTCTACATTTGTAATCGTATCCCGGACATGTTCTGCTCCGAACTGTTCTGTCTGTTCGTACATTCTGCGTACAAGAGAAACTCCTGTTTCGCCTTCTACGATCTGTCCCGGATAGTTTTCAATCTCGTCTGTATTAATGATCTGGCCGCCGGCCTGACCTTTTTCAATAATCAAAGTGTCCAGTCTGCTTCTGCCCGCATATAAGCCTGCACTTAAGCCCGCCGGACCGGCGCCAAGGATGATTACGTCATATATATGATCCATGTGTGTGTCCTCGCTTTCTTTTCGCATGTATTTTTAGAATTGTTGATAGCATTATTCTATCTTATTTTACATGATTTTAGCTGTTGGCATACCAACAAATTATACTTTTACGACGTTTTTCAATATATTTTATACCTTTTCTGTGACGTTTCTCACATTATTCAGCACATTGTTTGCGACGCTTTGCACAACAAGCCCCAAAAAGAGAGACATCTCCGCCTCTCTAATACACTTTTTTACAGTACGCTCTTAACATCTTCCACAATCTGCTCTTTCGTCAGATGATTCTCTTTCAGAACTTCTACCACATCATAACGGTCCAGGAATTCTTTCTTCAGTCCGAAGTTCAGGACTTTCATGTCAGAATTTCCATAGAATCTTGCGATCTTTTCACCGAATCCACCATCAAGAATTCCATCTTCCAAAGTGATCACAACATCATGGTCTTTCTTAAGCTCTTCCAGAAGTTCTGCATCAATACCGGTAATATAATATGGATTGATCACGGTTGCATCTGTTCCGGTTACTTTCTTAAGCTCTTCAGCAACTTCTTTCCCAAGTCCGTAGAATGTTCCAAGTCCGATCACTGCAACCTTAGAACCTTTCTGTGTTACTTCGTATTTGTTCAGATCTCCGAAGTTTTTTGTGATCTCTTTTCCGGCTGAGATCACGCTGCCACCCGGAAGTCTGATTGCTACCGGATGTTCATTCTGTTCGATACTCCAGTCAAGCATTGCCAGATATTCTTCCTTCGTTGTTGGAGCAAGGTATACCAGATTCGGGATATTTGCCATCATCGGGATGTCATATAATCCAAGATGTGTCACATCGTTCATTCCATATACGCTTCCACAGAATGTGACGATCGTTGCAGGACTGTTATTAATGCAGAGATCCTGTGCAATCTGGTCATAAGTTCTCTGTACAAATGTACTATAGACACCATAAACCGGTTTTCCGCCATTTGCGGCGATTCCGGAAGCAAGTGCTACGGCTGTCTCTTCTGCGATACCGACATCTACGAACTGCTTTCCGGCTTCTTTTCTCTTATCCTCTGTGAATCCCATAACAGTCGGTGTTCCGGATGTAATTGCTACCACTGCAGGATCTTTTTTCATCTTATCCAGAAGATAATTTAAAGAAATATCTGAATAGTCTTCTTCTGTCATTTCGTATAACGGCTCGCCTGTCTCAATCTTGAACGGACCATTATAATGCCATGCTTCTTTGTTCTTTTCTGCCGGTGCATATCCTTTTCCCTTTAAGGTATTAATATGAACAACGACCGGTTTCCTGCTGTCTTTGACACTCTTGAATGCTTCGATCAGATCTCCGACATCATTTCCATGATCTACATAAATGTAATCCAGCCCCATAGCTTTGAACAGGTTGCATTCTGCTCGTCCGTTTGTCTCGCGGAGTAATTTTAAGTTGCCATATAACCCGCCATGATTTTCTGCAATAGACATGTCATTGTCATTTACAATGATAATCAGATTACCGTCTAATTCTACTGCATAGTCCAGTCCTTCCAGTGCTTCGCCTCCGCTTAAGGAACCATCACCGATCACTGCAATTACATTTCCATCTTCTCCTTTCAGGTCTCTTGCTTTTGCAAGCCCGCATGCAAGGCTGACCGATGTAGAAGTATGACCTACCGTAAAATGATCATGTTCACTTTCATTCGGATTGCTGTATCCGGATACATCATCGTAATGCTCTTCATAGAGATATGCATCCTTTCTTCCTGTCAGCATCTTATGCGGATAGGTCTGATGTGATACATCATATACGATCTTGTCTTTTGGTGACTCGAACACGTAATGCAGTGCGATCGTTGCTTCCACCATACCGAAGTTTGGTCCGAAGTGTCCGCCGTGGATGCTGGCTCTCTTTAATAATGCCTTTCTCATCTCACCTGCCATTACGGTCATCTCATCTACGGTTAATTTCTTTACGTCTTCTGGTCCGTTAATCTTTTCTATATACATGAACTATTCTCCTCCCAGTTTAATACTCCTGTCTTTACTGCTTCTTGGTATTTGGAAATTTTGTGATTCAGCCGGTTGACCGCTAGCTCTATCTGCACTTTCTGCTTTTCTAACTTCTCTCTTTCTTCCGAAAGAAGCTGAAGTCTTGCTTCGAATGTCTCATCGCCCTGCTGATATAATTTTACATACTCGATCAGTGCCTCTACGGGAAGTCCTGCTTTTCTCATACAGATGACAAGCTCTACCCAGCCAAGGTCTGATTCCTGATAGTCTCTGATTCCGCCTGCCGTACGTGTTACTTCCGGTATCATGCCGATGCGTTCATAGTAACGCAGGGTATCAGCGGAAATGCCATATACTTCACTTACTTCTTTTATCGTCAATCCAGACACCACCTTTCCGTTCATTACTATAGCACTTGGAGTTCACTCCAAGTCAAGATTTTTTTCAAAAATGTACGTTAAATGTAAAAGTAACTTCCTGATTATAAGACTTTATTGACAAAAGCACCCCATGTCTGTAATGCCTGCTCAAAAACACAGGCCTGCGTAACGGAAGTATTCGATACTCTCTGTACCTGTCTTTGGATAGAAGTCTTTCGGGAAGTAATTTCAAAAGGAAAACTTGTAGAAATCCCACCGGATCAGGTAACACGGAAGCCGTCAGGGAATGTAATTCTAATTCATACATTAACATTCCCTGACGGCTTTTCTATTTCTATTATTTCTTTTAAATTCTCTTCAAATCAGCTTCCGTCAACCTTATTTCTGGCTTCTCAATCTCTCAACAAACCGACTGAGTCTTCCGATCGCTTCTTTCAGATCTTCCAGTGAGTACGCATACGATACACGCAGGAACCCTTCCCCACTCTCACCAAACGCACTTCCCGGTACGACCGCAACCTTCTCCTCTTCCAGGAAACGCATTGCAAATTCTTCGGAAGTCATACCGAATTCTTTGATACTTGGGAAGATATAGAATGCACCAAATGGCTCGAAGCATTCCAGCTTCATCTTCGCAAATTCATTTACCAGATATCTTCTTCTCTGGTTGTATGCATTTCTCATCTGCTGCACTTCATCTTCGCAGTGACGCAAGCCTTCGATGGCTGCGTACTGGCTGTTGGTCGGCGCACACATGATCGCAAACTGATGGATCTTCAACATCTGTTCTATGATCACAGACGGTCCGCAGATATAACCAAGTCTCCATCCCGTCATGGCAAATCCTTTGGAAAATCCGTTGATTACCAGTGTTCTTTCCTGCATTCCCGGAAGAGATGCAATAGACACATGCTCTGTCTTGTATGTAAGTTCGGAGTAAATCTCATCCGAAAGCACATACAGGTCATGTCTCTTCACAACTTCCGCAATTGGCTCCAGATCTTCTTTTGTCATGATCGATCCTGTCGGGTTGTTCGGGAATGGCATGACTAACATTTTTGTCTTTGGCGTGATTGCTGCCTCCAGTTCTTCTGCCTTCAGTTTGAATTCGTTCTTTTCCTGAAGCGGAATAACAACCGGATTACCGTCTGCCAGAATGGTACACGGTACATACGATACATAGCTCGGCTGCGGAATCAGGACTTCATCTCCCGGATCCAGCATTGCGCGCAGTGCCACATCGATTCCTTCACTTCCTCCGACCGTCACCATGATCTCATGATCCGGGTCATATTCTACATGTATCTTACGTTCCAGATATTTGCTGATCTCGATCTTCAGATCTTTAAGACCTGCATTCGATGTATAGAAAGTCTTGCCCTGTTCCAGGGTGTAGATACCTTCCTCTCTGATTCTCCATGGTGTGTCAAAATCAGGTTCTCCTACACCAAGGGATATTGCGTCAGGCATCTCACTTACCAGATCAAAGAATTTCCGGATTCCAGATGGTTCGATGCCTGTAATTTTCTTAGATAGTGGATTTCTCATCATGGTGTTACAAGCATCCTTTCTGTTTTTTTCTGTCCGAACATGATTGTTCCGTGATCCTTATATTTCTTCAGTACGAACTGTGTACTGGTTCCTGTGACATCTTCAATCGGTGATAATTTACTTGATACGAACTTTGACACTTCCTGCAACGTCTTGCCTTCGATCAGAACCATCATATCAAAATCGCCGGAGATCAGATATACGGCTGATACTTCCGGATAATTACAGATCCGTTCTGCTGTCTTATCAAATCCTGTGTCACGCTGTGGTGTTACTTTTACTTCGATCAAGGCATTCACATACTCTGTTCCTGTCTTATCCCAGTCGATCAGTGTATGATAGCCACAGATGATCTTTGCTCTTTCCATGGCAGAAATCTCATTTGCTACGGTTACTTCGTCGCTTCCAAGAAGAACTGCCAGTTCTCCAAGGTCCACCCTGCTATGCTTCTCCAGATACAGGAGTATCTGCTTTCTTAATTCTTCCATCATTCATACCTCCGCTATATAGCTTCAAGATCTCATCCGGAGCCGGACGGTCGATATAACGCATCTCTTCTCCATTTCTTAAGATCTTATCGTTGTTGTCTGTTGTATGTCCGATTACTGCTGCTGTAATCCCCTGATTGTTCAGCGCATCTGCCAGTACTTCCCCATTGTCAGTCACAGCCAGAAAACTTCCTGTAGATATCATCTGATATGGATTCAGTCGGAAATGTTCACATACCTCGATCGTTTCCTGTAAAATACTGATTTTCTTCATATCAAGATCCAGTCCCTGTTCTAATTCCAGTGCCAGATTCCACAGTGCTGCCAAGATCCCGCCATCTGCGACCTGACGTACGACAAATGCGCCCCCGGCTTTTGCGGCTTCGATTTCTCTCAAAGCAAAAATGTGCTGCTCATATGACAGTACTTGCTTTAAGAAAACCGGTGCAAAACGGGTCTTAAGCTCCTGTTCTTTTTCCTCTGTGATCCTGAGCATGCCATCCATTCCGGCATACCCTACAAAGACAATATCCTTACAGGCTCGTGCGGTTTCCCTGTTCCAGGTCTCTTCTTTCGGTGCTTTTGCGATTCCCGTAACTGTCACTGCAATTACCTGAACTGCAGGATTCACAGATGCCTGTATCCGGTCAGGATTTATATTGTATTTTTTACATGCCTTTTTCAGAAGCTTTTCAATCTTGTGAATCCTGGATTTGAATATGTATTCCGGACAGGCAATCTGAACAGTAACGCCTGCGGATGTTTCTGTGGTAGTTTCAGGGCAGACAGAAAATACTGCACCCTGTGCCGCCAGTGCGTTCACAGTCTGTGCAAGTGCATGAATACCGATCTGTGGTGATAATCCGTAGACGGTAACTGTTTCACTTATAAGCTGTTCTGTCTGTGTCTCTAACTTCATCCCTATTACGTTCCCCTTTATCTCTTATCTTTTCTTGATACTTTATCTTATATCGTTTCTGCATTTCTGCCTTATGCAAGATACGGAATAATCATCGTTGCCACCATGGCAATGATGACGATAAGCACAACAATTGATACAATTCTTCTTGTTTTTTTATTGTTGAAATTCATTTTTCTACCTTCTTTGATCATAGTTCTGTTACTCTCCGTAAATATTTTTACCGAACAGCAACGTATTTCTCTACATTTTATACTCTTTACAATATTTTTGCAAGAAACAATCCTCACATTTCGGACTTCTTGCACTACAGATTGTTCGTCCAAATGTAATGATATGAATATTCCAGAGAATCCAGTGATCTACCGGCAGTTCCTTCATCAAATCCTGTTCAATCTTGTCCGGATCCTGGTTTTTCGTAAGTCCTAGCCGATTGGATATGCGCTTTACATGTGTATCCACGACCACACTCGGCACGTGATAGATATTTCCGCGAATCACATTGGCTGTCTTTCTGCCTACTCCCGCCAGACTTAAAAGGTCTTCAAGTTCTGATGGGACTTCTCCATTATATTTATCCCGGATATCTTTCATACAGGCTATGATATTCTTCGCTTTATTATGATAGAATCCCGTTGGTTTGATATCCTGTTCTAATTCTTTCAGATCCGTGTCCGCAAATGCTTCGACAGACGGATACTTCTGGAACAGATCTTTTGTCACGATATTGACTCTTGCATCGGTACACTGCGCACTTAACATCGTAGCGATCAGAAGCTGCCACGGAGTTTCATAATTCAGATAGCAGATGAATTCGGTTCCGTACTTCGCATCCAGAAGGCTGAGAATTTCTCCTGTTCTTTTTTTCATAATTCTATTCCTTTTTATATTTCATTCTTTACCGCTGCCCTGTCCCGGCCTTTACCTTGCAGACTCTGGCTTCCTGATTCAGTGGATTTCTGTTCTGATAATCAAACAGAATATAGGTATCTGCCAACTTAAAATATTCCAAATGCGTCATTTTACGCATCTGGTTTCTGTCATATTTTCCATAATCCGGAAGGTAGGTGTGTGTCTCTTCTTCTTTTTCATAAAATGTTCTCGCCACGTCTTTTTCCACCAGATATTCCCCGGCAAATTCCGGACGGCTCTTCGCATTTTCACGAAGATAGTAATCGTATGTGAGCACTTCCCGGAACAGATCTTCTTTTTCTTTATGATGCAGCCGTATATAATTCAGTAAATTCTCATATCTGGCACTCCGCTTGTGTTGAACGGCGTTATAACCATTGTCTTCATAATAAGATGCAAGCCGGTCATACATGGTAAATGCAGAATCGTATTCCTTTTCCAGTTCTTCCATCGTATTCGTAAACTGACGGCTGTTATAGTAGACCTCCACCATCTCCTCAATCCCTTTCAGGCGCAGTACATCTTCATAGGAAATCCACTTTGTATACAGTACTTCATACGGCGGATGTGCTTTATGGACAATGCCATACTCCTCCTGATGTTCCTGCATAAAGGATCCTTTCAACACTTTCAGGAATCCAAGCTGGAGCTGCTCCGGTTTTAATGCATACACATCGTCAAAGGAATGTGCGAAGCTTTCCACATCTTCGTACGGAAGTCCGGCGATCAGATCCAGATGTTCGTGCACATTTCCCTTATCTTGAATTCTCCTCACGATTTTAGATACTTTTTCAAAGTCCATAACTCTGTGGATCTCTTTGATCGTCTTCGGATTTGTTGACTGTACACCGATCTCAAGCTGTACCAGTCCCGGGCGCATCTGTTCCAGAAGTTCCATTTCTTCTTCATTCAGAATATCCGCGGCAATCTCAAAGTGGAAGTTCGTAATGCCATTATCATGCTCCATGATATATTTCCAGATAGCAATGCTGTGGTCGTGTTTGCAGTTGAATGTACGGTCAACAAATTTCACCTGCGGTACTTTGTGGTCAAGGAAAAACTGCAATTCCTTCTTCACCAGTTCTATATTCCTGAAACGCAGACGCTTGTCTACCGACGACAGACAGTAACTGCAGGAAAACGGACAGCCTCTGCTTGTCTCATAATAGATAATTTTGTGTTCAAAATCTTCTATGTGATCGTAGACAAACGGAACCTCGCTTAAATCCATGATCGGCCGCCATGGTTTGTCGATGATTTCATTTTCTTCTGTCCGGAAAGTAATGCCTGTAACATTTTTTAACCGGTTATCCACACTCTCTGATTTTTTCCAGGAGTTATCCACATTTTTTTTCTTTTTTTCGGATTCATTCCGGTATATCTGACAAATTTCTTTAAATGTCTTCTCCCCTTCCCCTTTCATCACTCCTTTGACACATGGAAGTCGTCTTAATACTTCTTTTGCATCATAGGAAACCTCCGGCCCGCCAAGCCAGATTGGCATATCCGGACGCAGCTTTCCGATTTCAAGCACAATTTCTTCTATATAGTCCAAATTCCAGATATAGCAGGAAAGGCAGAGAATATCCGGTTGTCTCTTATAGATGTCCATCAGGATATCGTCTTTTTGCTGGTTGATCGTATACTCTCCGATCTCCACTGCCGGATCCCCGGCATAGGCTTTCAGGCTGTAGACCGCCAGATTGGAATGTATATATTTTGCATTGACTGCTGCCAGTAATATCTTCATTATATTTTCCTCCAGATCAGAATCTCCCCTCCGGTCATATACCGGATAAGATAAATCCTCATATATCTAGGTATTATAAATTGGTATCGCCTTTTTTACAACATTTCCATTGACTTTTTGTCCGGAACACGTTAAAATGTTGAGCTGTGCAGCCGGGGTGTTAGCGGTACCTTGCACCTGCAATCCGCTATAGCAGGGGTGATATTGCGCAGAGGGCTTGTTTTTGCAGAGCTGCCCTTGGAAAGTGGCGTTGATGTTTGGGTCTTACGCGACGGAACTCCATGAACCATGTCAGGTCAGGAATGAAGCAGCATTAAGTGGAATCTTCCGGGTGCCGTAAGGGTGCCTGGGCTGAGTTAACTACTAAGGTAACGTCTGTGAAGGCTCGTTCGAAGCGCAATGCACATAATAAAATAAACAGATATTAAAAATATCCACTGCAGTTTCCCGCATGTGGATATTTTTTTATATTATACCAAATATTACTGCCAGCAATATTACGATCGCATTCGTTACTGTCTGTACCTCCTTAATCCATGTGGACTTTCAAAAATTTTTCCACAATATCCATATTCTTCTCTGTCCAGAATGCCGGATCTCCATGCTTTGTCATCTGCAAGTCCGTGCATCATCAGTACCGGCGGTATCTCGGTCTCTTTGTTTACATAATTCATACAGGTAACTGCATTGGAAAGTTCCGGATATTCATATACATTCTTCTTACCGATCAGCATTCCTACCGTCTTTTCATTCATCTGGTCACCTGTCTCTTATATTTCCTCTGTCTGCTCTTTTTCCAGCTGCTTTTTCTTCTTCCTTGCCTCTCTTAACTCTTTAAAAAATGATTTCATCATCTGGCTGCATTCTTCTTCCATGACTCCTGTCGTCAATTCCACCTGATGGTTAAATTCCGGCATATCCAGAAGGTTTAAGATAGAGCCTGCACAGCCTGCTTTTGGATTCATGCAACCGACTACTACCCTTGTCATCCGGGACTGTACGATTGCACCGGAACACATCTGGCAAGGCTCCAGTGTCACATACATCGTACAATCTTCCAGTCTCCAGTCATTCATTTTCCTGCTTGCTTTTCTGATTGCAGCCAGTTCCGCATGTGCCAGGGTATTGTTGTCAATCGTTCTCCGGTTGTACCCTCTTCCTATGATCTTATCCTGATACACAATCACACACCCGATCGGTACTTCTCCGATCGCATAAGCTTTTTTCGCCTGTTTGATTGCTTCTTTCATATACTTTTCATCTGTACTTTGCATTTCCACACTCCATCTGATTATATTTTTCTTTGTATATCTGCGCAGTCTTCCGATCCGCGGACATCTCTGCACCAGTATCCGAATGTCTCTTTGTCATTCGTTTCTTCTTCCGTAAGCGCAAGTCCGGTCTCCTCAAACGGCAGAAATTCCGGAAACCCAAAACTTTCTGCTGCTTTTGCTTCCTGTGGATGATATACTCCAGGTACTCCTAATTTTAACTGACCATCACAGACTGTCAATATCAGGTGATGATAATTATAATATCCATGAACCAGAAAACTATTGTTCGCATGCTTCCATTCACATCTCGGAAGACATACCATATCTTTCCGTTGGATTTTTCTGACTTTGTACCTTTTCCCACATTCCTTTACTTCCTGTTCCTCTGGAGCCTCTGCAATACTCTTTTCTTTTTCATGCGTCTCTTCCTCCGCCATCTCCCACTTTTCCATCTGACAGACATTTACCGCATCGTCATTCCACACTGCAGCATAACAGTTCCCGCTTATGTCTTTCAAAATAATTCCGTTGACCAGACCATAATTTTCTTTCTCCCCCATATCTTCCGGTGTATAACACAATTGATAATTCAGTCCGGGAGACGGCGGCTCTGTCACTCCCATATTGATTCCGGTACATTTTTCATCCTGATTCCAGAACAAATATACTTCCAGTCCCTTTGCGTCTTCTTCCATCCGGAATCCTTTTCCGTGTACATGGATCACACACTGTTCCATATCCTGTTCTATTTTTACGAAGCCTACATTCCGCATCTTCTTCTCTTGTTCGTATTCATACAGATACCGAATAAACCGTCTCAAAATATCCACTCCTGTTTACGGCTATTTATCACAATCTATTCTGAAATATTCTCTTTTATGCCATAATCGCATTCAATTCCTGATACAACCTCTTCGCATAGCTGTCGGTCATTCCGCAGATATAGTCCGTAACCAGTAATAATCTCAGATACAACCGGTAAATGTCTGGCTGTCCCTCCGCATGATAGCGGTATGCTTTTTTGTAATTATTGGAAATAAACGAAACCAGCCGTTCTTCTATAGAATTCAGTTTCTGTGCCGGATCATCATATTTAATTATCGCACCCATGAAGCGGTCCATCAGATTGTCAAGCATCACTGCTTCCTTCACTTCCATCCGGTAGATTGTTTCTGACTTAAACACACATTTGCATGCAATCTCTCCAAGTAATTTTACAAGTCCTTCCGCCGGTGTATCTGCGAATAAATCTGTTTTATATACTCCATTCATAATCTCATCGTAATGAGAAGTAAATCCAGATGTTGCATATCCGATCAGAACTCCCTGTGCCTTTACGATCCAGTTTTTCACTGCATAATCTCCGGGGTTATCTACTCCGTTTTTCTTTGCACGTTCATATAATTCCACCAGTTTATCTGCCGGCCGGAATCTATTCCATTCCGCCTGTTCCGGAACTGTCAGCTTCTTTTGCCTGTTTTGAAGCTTCCGCAATTCATCCCGCAGACTGTGATAAGTAATGAACCCTTTCACAAATGCATCTTCGATATCTGCCGTTTTATATGCAATATCATCTGCTGCCTCCAGAATAAATGTCAGAGGATGTCTGCAATTTCCCGCCCCTGTTTCCATCACGATATCTTCGAATAACTCCCGGTCCGCATAATAATACCCCATCTTTTTTTCACGGATATCCCCGGACTTTGGCCGGATCTGTGTAGATGCCACCGGATATTTTATAATTGTGTTTAAAAGCGCATAGGTAAGATTCATTCCATTTTCATCTACCAGGAAATGAAGCTTACTCACCAGCCTGAGCGCCTGTGCATTTCCTTCAAAATGATAAAAATCTTCCCTCATCTGTTCTTCCAGCAATTCTTCTATCGGTGTTCCGTGATATTTTAACACCGGAAGATTCCGTTCAAACCACTCTCTGATCGCAAACTCCCCATAATGTCCGAACGGAGGATTTCCAATGTCATGAATCAGTCCTGCACACTGAAGAATATTGCAAATATCTTCTTTCATCCCCGGAGTGAAACTTGTATCTTTCTTATGTGCCAGTATGCTTTCGCCGATATTCTGTCCCAGCGATTTTGCCAGCGACGATACCTCCATAGAATGGGTCAGCCTGGTCCGAATAAAATCACTTTTATCTAATGGAAATACCTGTGTCTTGTCCTGAAGTCTCCGAAATGATGCACTTCCGATGATCCTGTGGTAATCCTTTTCAAATTCGCTTCTCAGATCGGTATCGGCAGAACGTACATCCTGATGTCTGCCCGGCCTTTGTCTCTTTGTCGATAAAAGTCTTGTCCACTCCATTTTACATCCTCCTTTTTGTCAAAAAGTGTCCAGCCGGATCTCCGGCTGAACACCTTATTTACAGCATTACTTTCTTAAGTTCATTTTCCATTAATCCAGATAGATCGGCGGCTCATAATCTTTGCCAAGTAACGCTTTCTTACGCTCCTGATATCCGAGAAACGCCCACTCCGTCATATCTGTCCACTGATGAGTTCCACGGTCATATACCTGCACATAGCCGATCCGGTTCGGATGCATTCTTACACTGTTCGATTCATATTCATGTCCGGTGTAAGGGTTAAGTTCCCCTTTCTCAAGATCCTCTTCCGTTGATGTAAATAAATCCTCTTCATTCTCCTGTGCATACCTGTTCTGATATCCTGCATCATAGTTCGTATTTAACTGTTCTGCATTTTCATAAGCAGCCGTTTCTGTCTCTGCGGCATATGTCTCTGCTTCCTCAGGTTCATCTGGAAGAAACTCTTCTGCAAGTTCGCCTGATTCTCCATCTTCCGAATAATCAAATTCATGATATTGGATTTCCGGTTTTTCTTCCTCTTTTTCTTCTTTCGCCGGTTCTTCATGCTTTTTATGGATTCCGAAAAATGCTCTCCATCCATGTGCCTTCTTCTCTGTCTCAGTCTTCTTTGGTTCCGGTTCTTCTACTTCCGGCTCTTCTACTTCCGGCTCAGTTACCGGCTCTTCCTCATACTCCGGTTCTGCTTCTTCATATGCCGGCTCTTCTGCATACTCCGGCTCTGCTTCTACTTCCGCCTCTTCTGCATACTCCGGCTCTGCTTCCACTTCCGCCTCTTCTGCATACTCCGGCTCTGCTTCTACTTCCGCCTCTGCTTCCACTTCCGGCTCTGCTTCTACTTCCGCCTCTGCTTCCACTTCCGCCTCTGCTTCTACTTCCGGCTCTTCTGCTTTCTCATTCACAAAGAAGTCAAAAATCGTCTCCTGGACATATTCCGGATTCTCTTCTACAACTTTCTTTGCTTTTTTCTTGCTTTTCTTCTTCTCAATCGCATCTAATTCTTTATGAATATCGACCAGTTCTCCAATCGTAATATCCCTTTCTTCCGCTCTTGTAGGTGCCTCTTTCTGTTCCGGTTCTGCAGCTTTCTGTTCTTTCACCGGTTTCTCTGTGCGGTCTTCATGTTCTTCTAATATATCTAAATAGAACGGGCATTCCAGAATCTTTGCGATCATACGCATATCCTGCTCCTGGAAATTATCTCTTCCGAGACGTTGTGTCAGGTTCTGGCGCGACATCTTTTTTCCTGTCTGTTTTTCTATCTTTTCTGCAAGTTCTTTGATGGTCATTCCTTTACGGCTCAGAATGATCTTGACCTGTTCTCCAAATGTTAATTCCAACATCGTCTTCCTCCTTAATTATTCTTACGCTCCCATACTCTCCTCATGTGTTTTTTTATGGTTTTGTAAACAATTTTCTATCTTGATAAATCTTTATTTTTCCCTTTTATATTCTAACAAATCACCGAAATCACGTCAACTACGCAACTCATCAATTTTCCCTGAATTTCCGGTTAAAAATGAAGTTTTTCGTTCCATTCCCTCACCACATTTTCATCGATTTTTACTATTTTTCTGTCATAAGAAAGAATTCCATTTACCTCTTCTTCTATATCCGATAATTGCGTATAGACCGTCGCACTTAACCCCCTGCTGATATTCGGGATAACGAGTTTTTTTATCAATTTTTCATACGCTCTGCTGAGATCTTTTTTTCTTTTAAATATCTTATATCCGTAAATATCTTTTTCATACATACTGTGCTTCGGAATCTGAAGCGAGTATCCCCCGAATTCGGTAAGCGCTGTCACCCGCTTTTCCGGTGTGATATTCAACGGGAAGAAATAATCATGAATACTTTTGATATCCCCACATCCCTGATCAAACCATCCGCTTGCAGAATCAATCAATCTGGTATGATCTTCTGCCAGAGCAATGTCTGTCATCTTCCTCGTCTTGAATTGTCCCCAGCCCTCATTAAATATCACCCATGTCACAACGGACGGATGATTATATAACCGCCGGATCGTTTCTTTCATTTCACTTTCAAACTGTTTCTGTCCGGCCGGATCCTGACGTCCCATCAGATGCAGCCTTGTATCCTTTGCACGGATATGCGTTCCTTCCATAGCTGTTGCCAGCCAGGTAACATACCAGCTCTTATATTCACGTCCTCCATTCACCATATCCTGCCATACCAGCATGCCAATCCGGTCACAATGATAATACCATCTCTGCGGTTCTATCTTGATATGCTTCCGGATCATATTAAATCCCAGATCCTTCATCTTCTGGATATCATAGATCATCGCTTCATCACACGGTGGTGTATACAAGCCGTCCGGCCAGTATCCCTGATCCAGAACTCCTTTTTGAAAATATGGTTCGTTGTTCAAAAAGATTCTCGGGATTCCATTTTTGTCATCCTTCACTTCTATCTTACGCATGGCAAAATAACTCTCTACCGAATCATTCCCCATCTTTATATGCACATCGTATAAAAATGGATCCTCCGGACTCCAGCTTCTCATATGCGGAATTCTCACCACACATGGTGTTCCTGTCCGGCCGGAAGTTTTTAACGGCCACATCGTTCTTGCCGTTACCGTCACATCATAGTCGATATCTTTTCTTCCGGCGGCATCTTCTAGCTGTATCATAACGGAAAACTGGTCATAAAGCGGTGTGATTTTCAGATCTTTGATGTGATACTCCGGAACCTTTTCCATCCATACCGTTTGCCAGATTCCACTTTGCGCTGTATAGAACATCCCGCCATTTTTTAACTTCTGTTTTCCCCTGCTGTAATAATATGTATCGGAATAATCTTTTACTTTTACTGTCAGTGTATTTCTTTCTTCTTTTAATGCATCCGTAATATCGAATGAAAACGGCAGATATCCGCCCACATGTTTCCCTTGTTTCTTTCCATTTATATAGACAACTGTACACTGATCCACAGCTCCGAAATGAAGCAGCCATCGGCTTCCCGTTTCTGGTCTTATTTCTTCCGGAAGACTCCTCTTATACCATAAAAACTCATCCGGCTTTACCTGTCTTCCGACTCCCGACAGTGCTGCTTCCGGTGAAAACGGAACCAATATATCTCCGTTCATTTTTTGGGGAAATCCTTTTGTGTCTTTTATTGCATATTTCCATACACCGTTCAGATTCACATAACTTTTCCGGCGCATCAGTGGTCTTGGATATTCTCCTAATACATTCTTTTCATTTATATTGTCTGCCCATTTTGTCTTTAACTGTCTCATGTTCATACACCCCTTTTTAAGCAAGTCTGACTTCTTGTAATCTCCCCCCGATTTCATCATCTGTCGTAATCACTGCTGCTCTTGCATCCCCCTGCTTCAGTTCATATTCCCTGCACAGGTAGATCCCAGGATATTCATCCGGCTGCTTTCTCATATATGGTATGCCATCCGGCCTCCAGGCAAATTCATATGTCCGCATATCCAGACCCATTCCCCTCCTGGTGGCTTTCATAAAGCTTTCTTTCAACACCCAAAAACGATAGAACCATTCTGCCTGTTCTTTTTCATCCGCACCTGCACGGATGATCTTACATTCTGATGGACAGAAATAGCGCTCAGCTACTGACATTCTTAATGCTCCCATCATCTCCACATCACATCCGACCTGCACACCTTCCCGGTCACTGCAGGCGCACAATACGTACTTTCCCGAATGCGACAGATTGAATACGGCATGTTCCGGAAGTCCGGTCATCTCTTGTATCTTCTCCCATAAGATCCATGCACCGACACTCCTTGCCCGGTCTGCTACATTCCGCAGCTTATCCGCTTTTTCCTTTCTCCACTTTGGCACCCTGTTATAATATGCACGATATATTTCTTCTATTAATAGTGGTGTAATATCTGCTGCCCATACATTTACCATTTTCCCACTCCTTTTTACTATACAATTTTAGTCTAACACACTTTTTAAAAAATGAAAGAATTTATCCAATAAAAGTATTGACAATCAAATTCCATCGCGTTAATATATCATTAGTTTCATGCTTTAAGTATTTAAAGTTTTGCAGTGCGAATATTTTATAGTGCGACCATACTAGATTCACACGGGAAAGAAAATATCACACAGGCACAATGATCATACATATTGGAGGATATTAATTATGATTATCGTATTAAAACCACGTACTACAAAAGATGATGTTTCTCGTGTTGAGAACATGGTCAAAAAGAGAGGTCTTGACACACATATTGTACAAGGCAGGGAGATGACCGTTATTGGCTGTATCGGTGACACAGCCAACATTGATTCCAAATTATTCGAGATTGATTCTGCAGTTGATAAAGTTATGCATGTACAAGAACCATACAAATTAGCTAACCGTGCATTCCATCCGGAAGATTCCATCATCAATGTATCCGGCGTAAAAATCGGTGGAGACAATCTTGCAATGATCGCCGGTCCTTGTTCCGTAGAATCATACGAACAAGTTCTTGAAATTGCCCGTGCAGCAAAAGCTTCCGGTGCCAACCTGCTCCGCGGAGGTGCATTCAAGCCAAGAACAAGCCCTTATTCATTCCAGGGACTCGGGCTTGAAGGTCTTGATATCTTAACCGCAGTTAAAGAAGAGACCGGTCTTCCAATCGTAACTGAACTGATGTCCGACAAATACCTTGATGTATTTAACGAAAAAGTAGATCTTATCCAGATCGGTGCACGTAATATGCAGAACTTCGACCTGTTAAAAGAATTGGGACAGCTTGATCGTCCAATCCTTTTAAAGAGAGGTCTGAATGCAACTTACGAAGAATGGATCATGTCAGCAGAATACATCATGGCATCCGGTAATGAAAATGTCATCCTCTGCGAACGTGGAATCCGTACTTTCGAAAGCTATACAAGAAATACTCTGGATCTTCAGAGTATACCTGTACTTCGCAAACTGACACATCTTCCGATCATCGTTGACCCAAGTCATGCAGGCGGAAAATGGTGGTTAGTAGATTCCATGGCAATGGCTGCTGTAGCTGCCGGCGCGGACGGACTGATGATAGAAGTACACAACGATCCCGAATCTGCACTCTGCGACGGGGCACAGTCATTAAAACCTAAGAAATACGACGAATTACTCAAACAGGTTGCACAGATTGCAAATGTAGTCGGAAAAAAACATCTAATATATGCAGCCTCATAGTTTACAGGAGCTTTAATATGAAACTTACAGTCAATTTGGTAAAAGACAGTTATCCTATTTATATTGAAAATAATATATTGTCCCAGGCAGGGAACTATATCCGTAAGATGTATCATGGCAAACGCATTATGATCATTTCGGACGATAATGTATTTCCTTTATACGGAGATACACTGATCCGTACACTGGATTCAGATTATGAATGCTATCATCTGGTACTCCCTCACGGAGAAGCCACCAAGGATTTCCAGACACTTCCGACAGTCTACAAAGCCATGTTGGAAGCAAAGATTTCCAGAAGTGATCTGGTCATTGCTCTTGGCGGCGGTGTCATCGGTGATCTTGCAGGATTTGCCGCTTCCAGTTATCTAAGAGGTGTAAGACTGGTACAGATCCCAACTTCACTGTTGGCGCAGGTTGATTCTTCTGTCGGTGGAAAAGTCGCAGTAGACCTTCCGGAAGGCAAGAATCTGGTCGGCGCATTCTATCAGCCTTCACTGGTGCTGATCGATCCACTGGTACTTAACACGCTGAAGGAACGATTTATCAACGATGGTATGGGAGAGGTTATCAAATACGGCTGCATCAAAGATGCGGATTTATTTAGTATCTTGGAATCACACAGTTCTTTTGAAGATTTAAAAGAAGAACTGCCTGCCATCATCACACGCTGTGTAGATATCAAACGAATGGTTGTAGAAAATGATCAGTTTGACACAGGTGAGCGTATGTTACTGAATTTCGGACACACACTGGCTCACACCATTGAACAACATTTCCATTATCAGCGGGAAAGTCATGGCGAAGCCGTTGCCATTGGCATGTATCAGATTACCAGGATTGCCGAGGAAAAAGGATTAACACCAAAAGGAACTGCAGACCGTATCCAGCAGGTTTTAAAAACCTACGGACTTCCTTTTGAATGCGGTCTCACTCTTGGGACATTAACCGAAGCGATCGCCTTAGACAAGAAGAATCTGAACGGTAATCTCAACGTCATACTACTTCATGAAATCGGTGACAGCTACATCGAAGCTACAGACATTCAGTTCTTTGCTGAAACAGCAAGGCTTGTATAAATATAATTTTGGAGGATATATATCATGGGTAAATTAGAAGGAAAAATCGCAATTGTAACAGGATCAGGAAAAGGAATCGGACGTGACGCAGCACTTGCTATCGCTGCTGAAGGTGCCACTGTCGTAACAGTAGCAAGAACACAGTCTGATCTTGATGAAACAGTAAAAATGATCGAAGATGCCGGCGGAACAGCAATCTCACTTTCCAGAGACCTTACAGACGGAGAACAGGTTGCCGACATGGTCAAAACTGTTGTTGATAAATACGGAAGAATTGATATTCTCGTTAACAATGCAGGCGGATACCCAAAAGAGATCTACAAAAATATCGAACATCAGGCAATTAAGATCTGGGAATGGTCAGAAGAACAGTGGGATCAGATCATCAAGACAAACTTGAGAATCCCATTCCTTGTAACTAAAAATGTTGTACCTGTAATGATAAAACAAGGAAAAGGAGATATCGTAAATGTATCTTCAAGAATGGGTCGTATTGCATCTCAGATGGGTGCATACGCTGTTGCAAAAGGTGGTATCGTAACCATGACCAAGACAACTGCTATCCAGACCAAAGAATACGGAATCAAATGCAATGCCGTATCTCCTGGAATCGTGGACACACCGGGACAGAGAGTCTACAACCACTCTGTAGGACAGGACGGCTGCCCGATGGGAAGCTCAAAAGATGTTGCAAAAGCAATCATCTACCTTTTGGCAGATTCACCGGCAGTTATGACCGGACAGTCTGTCGACCTGTTCACAACAGTATAAACTCACTCAAAAGGGATGTGAAAAAAACTCACTTAAGTTTTTTCGCATCCCCTTTCATTTTCCCTTTATTCTTCCAACGCTTTCTCAACTACATCCACTGGTACTTTTAGAATTTGAGAAATTTTATTTTTATCTTTTATACTTTCATATGCATTTTTTATCATTTGTACTGTTACCTGTTCTGTTACTTGCTCTGTTACCTGTTCTGTTACTTGCTCTGTCACCTGTTCTGTTACCTGTTTTCCATATGCCTGAAATTCATCCTCCATCAACTCTCTTAATGCTTCACACATATTTCCTTTCACCTCCATCATTGCTGCCCAGTTTGCACGTGTTATCACATCCATTGCTGCCTGATACAACTTTGAATGCTTCTTCTCTTCATATGTCTTTAACAAGAATTCTATTTCCTGCATATCCTTTATATCTTTCCGCAGACTTTGAAGCCACAAATTTTCTTCCTGATCTAATTCTTTTGTAATCAATAACTGTATCGGGAATTCATCACCGGTTATATAATATATTCCACTACCCGCCTGATGAATTTCCAGATTACGTTGTTTCTTCAAATGCTGTATCATCATCCTTGGATAATGATTACATATAAAAGTAATTGTTAATTCCTCCGGTAAAATTTCAAGTACATTTTCCGTATCCGCCTGATAAAAACAACAATAGCCATATACCTTATAAAAATCATTCACCGTCAGATAATCATCCGGACTCTTGTATTCTATTATGTTGTACTTTCTAAATATTCTTCCTATATTTTTCTGAACAGTCTCATTATCCTTTACCTTTATAATGAGTTCATCAATCTGCATTGGCTTTTTTGACAACAGATGTTCCGATTCAAAAGTCAGTTTATCACATTCCTCTTCAAATTCAATCTGTATCGATGCCTGAAATGCCGGATGCCATTCAATCCTTTTTGTAGTTTCTTTCATCCAGTTCTCCTTTCATTATAAATTCATAAGTTACCATTTGCAATAATAATTTATACCTTAAGTTTTATTATTTAATTACTATTGCTTACATTTCGGGTATTTGTTTCAGAATATGAAACTATTACCGAGAGCCCTTTCAGGCTTTAGAATCTTTAGAGATGAGATTTTCTCTTGAAATATAGTATACTTTAACATATTCAGATGCATATGTAAAGAAATATTATCTGCTAGTTATATTTATTATCACACACTCAAAACTTCCGGTACCACCAATGTTCCGATTCTCATATTTACTCATTATGGCATATGAATACCTGGGAATAAAATACAAGGTACATTCCTGTGCATTCGGAACCATGGTTGGTGGAATCAACACAAGAATATACCTTGTATTTTTATTTTGGTCGATGACAACCGCCATAATGAACTAAATATTCACCTTATTTCCCTGGCTGTCCATAATAAGCATTTGCTCCATGTTTTCTGAAATAATGCTTATCCTGTAATTCCTGTGGTGCAGGTTTAACGTCCGGGTTGATCATTTCGCATCTTGCTGCCATCTTGGCAACTTCTTCTAATACTACTGCATTGTGAACTGCTTCGTGAGCATCTTTGCCCCATGTAAATGGTCCATGGTTCTTGCAGAGTACTGCAGGTGTTGCAACATAGTCCAGATCCTCTTCATCGAATCTGTCTGCGATCAGGACACCTGTATTTTTCTCATAAGCTTCGTCGATTTCTTCTTTTGTAAGATTTCTTACACATGGTACTGTTCCGTACAGGTAATCTGCATGTGTAGTTCCGTAGCAAGGGATTCCTCTTCCTGCCTGAGCCCAGCTTGTTGCCCAAGGAGAATGTGTATGTACAACACCACCAATATTCGGGAATCTGTTGTACAGTTCTACATGTGTTGCTGTATCAGAAGATGGATTTAAGTCTCCCTCTACTTTATTACCCTGAAGGTCTACAACTACCATATCTTCCGGTGTTAATTTATCATAATCCACTCCACTTGGTTTGATTACGAAAAGACCTTTTTCACGGTCGATTCCGCTTACATTTCCCCATGTGAATGTTACCAGGTCATATTTTGGAAGAAGCATGTTTGCTTCATATACTTCTTTTTTTAATTCTTCAAGCATTTCTTTCTATCTCCTTTATCTCTTACAGATCAGCACAAGCTCTGCGCTCTACATCAAGACCTTTCTTGTATGTCTCCATAAATGCTTCGTATCCTGCTACGCCTTCCGGATCCGGATCGATTCTGCTTCCGGCATCACTTCCGAATACTTTATTCTTCAGATAATCTTCCAGTTTCTCACCTTCTGCACGTTTTACCATGTACTCAGCCAGGATAGCCATTCCCCATGGTCCGCCTTCTCCTGCTGTCTCCATAACTACGACCGGTGTGTTGATCGCATCAGCCAGAACCTTCTGTCCGACACCTTTTGTCTTGAAGAGTCCGCCATGACCGAGAACAGTATCGATCTCTACACCTTCGTCTTTTGTTAAGATGTCCATTCCGACTTTGATAATACCAAGTGCTGTGTACAGATGAGACCTCATGAAGTTCGCCAGAGTGAATTTTGTCTCCGGTGTTCTTACTACCATCGGACGTCCTTTTTCTACATTTGTGATAGGCTCTCCTGCATAGTTGCCGTAAGAAAGGATTCCGCCGCAGTCAGCATCGCCTTCCAGTGCTTTATTGTAAAGTGTTCCATACATCTGGTTCATATCCACGTCTGCTCCGATAGAATCTGCGAATTCTTTGAACAGATTTACCCATGCATTCAGGTCTGTGGTTCCGTTATTGGAATGCACCATAGCAACCAGACTTCCGTCAGGTGTTGTAACCATGTCAATCTCTGTATGCAAATCTTTCAGAGGCTTCTCAAGGACAACCATAGAGAAGAATGAAGTACCTGCGGAAATGTTGCTTGTACGCTGTGCTACGCTGTTTGTAGCTACCATACCTGTTCCTGCATCTCCTTCCGGAGGACAAAGTGGAATTCCTGCTTCCAGATTGCCTGTAGGGTCAAGTTTCTTTGCTCCTTCTTCTGTCAGGATACCGGCTGCGTCTCCTGCTACCAGAACTTTAGGAAGGATCTCTTTTACTTTCCATGGATAGTTCTCACCTTCGATGAGTTTATCGAACTTTTGGATCATCTCTTCATCGTAATCTTTTGTATTCATATCAATTGGGAACATTCCGGATGCGTCGCCTACACCAAGAACCTTCTCGCCTGTCATCTGCCAGTGGATATATCCCGCAAGCGTTGTCATAAATGCAATATCTTTTACATGCTCTTCTTTATCCAGGATACACTGATACAGATGCGCAATACTCCATCTCAGTGGTATGTTGTACCGGAACAAATCTACCAGCACTTCAGAAGCCTTTCCTGTATTGCTGTTTCTCCATGTCTGGAATGGTGCAAGAAGCTTTCCTTCTTTGTCAAATGCCATATATCCGTGCATCATGGCACTGAATCCGATCGCTCCGAGTTTTTTAATTGTTACTCCGTACTCTTTCTGTACATTTTCTGCCATGTCACGGTAACTGTCCTGAAGACCTGTCCAGATATCATCCAGAGAGTAAGTCCACAGTCCGTTCTCGTAACGGTTCTCCCATGTGTGGCTTCCGGATGCAATTGGATTGTGCTCCTCATCGATCAGTACCGCTTTAATTCTTGTAGAACCGAATTCGATTCCCAGAAACGCTTTTCCGCTCTCAATGATTTCTTTTATGTTACTCATTGTACGCTTCCTCCTAATATTATTTTTCTAAGTTTTCTTTTTATATACTACCCATTATACTATTTTTGCAGGGAAATATCTATTTGATATCCCCTGCAAAATGAAATGTTACTGCTTATGTGATAATTTCAATTATTTACGGAATGCAACACTGTTCCACAGGAGTTCGTTCTTGAACTGTCTGATTGTTGTATCCTTATCAATGTATACAGCTTCGATTCCCATGCTTGCTGCCCAGTCACCCATCTGCTCTGCTGTTAAGTCATAAGAGAATGCTGTATGATGAGCTCCGCCTGCCAGAATCCATGCTTCTGTTCCAACCTTTAAGTTCGGCTGTGGTGTCCAGAATGCTGTTGCTACAGGAAGTTTTGGCATTGGTTTCTCTGTCTTCTTGCAGTCTACATCGTTGATGATCAGACGGAATCTGTCTCCGAGGTCGATCAGAGATGTTGCGATAGCCGGTCCGGTCTTAGATGTGAATACAAGTCTTGCCGGATCTTCTCTGTCACCCATGCTGAGTGGCTGCTCTTTAATGCTGATCTTTCCATCTGCGATTGTCGGGCAAACCTCAAGCATATGAGCCTCCAGAACGCCTTCTTTTCCTGGTACAAGGTTGTATGTATAGTCTTCCATGAATGAAGTTCCCTTAGCATCCTTCATTCCCTGAGTCATGATCTTCATAACACGTACCATAGCAGCTGTCTTCCAGTCACCTTCTGCTCCAAATCCATAACCTTTTTCCATCAGTCTCTGGATTGCAAGTCCCGGAAGCTGTTTCAGTCCACCAAGATCTCCGAAGTGTGTTACGATTGCCTGATAGTTCTTCTCATCCAGAAATCTTTCAAATCCAAGTTCGATTCCAGCCTGCACTGCTACATGCTCACGGAATTCTTTCTCATCTCTTCCTTCCAGAAGGATGTCATATTTGTCATAATATTCTTCTACTAATGTATCAATATCTGCCTGTGATACAGCATTTACAGCTTCAACGATCTCATTTACAGGATAAGCATCTACTTCCCATCCGAATTTAATCTGAGCTTCTACTTTGTCACCTTCTGTAACAGCAACGTTTCTCATATTGTCAGCTACACGCATAACTCTGATGTGGCTGCTTTCTACAACACCAACTGCTGTACGCATCCATGATCCGATCTGTTTCTGAACGGCTTCATCTTCCCAATATCCTGCAACAACTTTACGCTCCATATTCAAGCGGCTGAAAATGTGTCCATATTCTCTGTCACCATGTGCTGCCTGGTTCTCATTCATGAAATCCATGTCGATAGTGTCATATGGAATTTCACGGTTGAACTGTGTATGTAAGTGAAGTAATGGTTTTCTGTACTCCTGTAATCCTAAGATCCATGATTTTGCAGGAGAGAATGTATGCATCCATGTGATAACACCGGCACAGTTCTCATCTGTATTCGCTTCGTTGAATGTCTTTCTGATTACTTCATTTGTGATCATGGTTGGTTTCCATACGACTTCATATGGAAGGTTTCCTGATTTATTTAATGCATCTACGATAATCTTTGAATGCTCTGCTACATGTGCAAGACACTCATCTCCATAAAGATCCTGTGATCCTGTACAGAACCAAAACTGATAATTTTTTGTTTTTAACATATTTTTTACTCCTTTTCATTCAAATTTTCTGTTTCGTCTACAGCTTTATTATGTCTCTATTATAAAAATACAAACTTACTTTCTCAATCTCTAAACTCTGCACTTTTGGGAAAATTGTTACCTATTCCGACCGCTGTTATGTTATAATCATACTAGATATCAAGGAGGTATTTATATGAATTTATCCGATTTTTGCCGCCGGATCACAGGGCCCGATGCCCGGCTTCTTCCGGAAAACCATAAATTAGGCGCAAGACTTATCTGTCCGGAATATTCCAAGTCCGTCCAGGAAGTTAAGACTTATCCGTTACTCAGTCAAGACCGCAGTTTCCTGTTATGCTGGAACTTTGATTCTCCTGGTAATCTGTATGCAACAATGATGCCCTCCCCGGAGAATTTCTGTTACCATTATTCGTATTCGGATGGAGAATATACGCAGCTTCACACGCATGATTATCTGGAGCTTTCTTACGTTGTAGATGGGGAATTTCATCAGCGGATACTGAATAAAGATGTCGTATTCCAAAAAGGAGAACTCTGCCTGATCGACAAGAACTGCCTGCATCAGGACTGTCTGACGGACCAGTCGGGAGTGGTTCTTTTTCTTGGAATCGCCAATGATATGTTTACGGAGATCATGAACGAGAACAGCACCCCGCAGAAGATTCTTTCTTTCCTGCAGTCTGCCTTACTAAAGCAAAAGGATGTCCAGCAATTCCTGCATTTCCGTCCATCAGCCGGAGCAAGTGAAGCTCTGGACGACAGTCTTTTATTGCTTTTGAAAGAATCCTATTCGCCGGACAGCGGCTCTAGATACATCACAAAAGGTTTGTTATTCCGCATATTCCGGATCTTAAGTACGCAGTATGATTTTTCTCTTTCCAAAGAGCAGAAGCAGACGATGAACTGGATCGTATTCGAAGAGATCTCAGATTATATCCGGGCACATTTTAGAGATATCACCATTCAGGATCTGGTAAATGAATTCCACTATCAGGAAGATTACTTCAACCGCCTGATCAAGCGTAAGACCGGGCTTACCTATTCCGCTTATCTCCAGCAGATCCGTCTCGAGCGTGCAGAGCATCTGCTTGTATCGACCGATAAGAGTATTGAGGCAATTGCTGATTCTGTAGGATATCATAACAAGGGATATTTTTATAAATTATTCCAGGAAAAATATGAAGAGACGCCTGCAAGCTACAGGCGGCATACAAGATAAATCACCGCAAAAAGAGCTGTCGTTTTCACGAATACATTTTCGTAAAACGACAGCTCTTTTTATCATAGCTTTTATTAATTTCTCAGATCAGATATCCCCGCGTCTGTTTCTGGACGCTTTCAGTCTTGTCATTGCACGGGCCATAGAAGCCTGTGACAGATAATACTCCTGAATGCTCTGCTTCTGACGAAGCTGCTCTTCGGCTCGTTCCTTTGCTTCCTCTGCACGCTTCACATCGATGTCTTCCGGACGCTCTGCCGTATTGACCAGTACAGAAGCACGGTTATTCACGATCTCTGCAAATCCTTTGGATACAACTGCTGTTACCCACTCGCCGTGCGGCTTACGGAAACGCAGTTCTCCGATCTCCACTGCAATGACCATGTTCTCATGATGAGCCAGAATACCTTTTTCCCCGTCTATAGTCGGAATCACCAGATATTCACATTTGCCATCGTAGAAGACCTTATCCGTGGATATAATTTTCAATGAAAATGTGCTCATACTAAGCCACTCCTTCTGCCTTCGCCTTCGCGATCACGTCTTCGATCGTACCCACATTGAAGAATGCATTTTCCGGATATTCATCCATCTCTCCGTTAATGATCGCTTTGAATCCACGAACAGTCTCTTTCAGTGGAACATATTTTCCAGGAACACCGGTAAATGTCTCAGCCACTGAGAATGGCTGTGACAGGAATTTCTGGATCTTTCTTGCACGGGCTACTGTCAGCTTATCCTCCTCGGATAATTCTTCCATACCAAGGATTGCAATGATGTCCTGTAATTCTTTGTATTTCTGAAGGATCTCCTGTACCTTACGTGCTACCTGGTAATGTTCTTCACCTACAACTGCCGGCTCCAGGATACGGGATGTCGAATCCAGTGGATCTACAGCCGGGTAGATACCCTGTTCAACGATCTTTCTGGAAAGTACGGTTGTTGCATCCAAATGTGAGAATGTTGTTGCAGGAGCCGGGTCCGTCAAGTCATCGGCTGGTACATATACGGCCTGCACGGATGTTACAGATCCGTTCTTTGTAGAAGCGATACGTTCCTGAAGGGCACCCATTTCGTTTGCCAGTGTCGGCTGATAACCTACGGCTGACGGCATACGTCCGAGAAGTGCGGATACTTCCGAACCAGCCTGTACGAAACGGAAGATATTATCGATGAAGAGAAGCACATTCTGATGCTCTACATCACGGAAATATTCTGCCATTGTAAGTCCTGTCTCAGCGACACGCATACGAGATCCAGGTGGTTCATTCATCTGTCCGAATACCAAAGCTGTCTTATCAAGTACACCTGATTCTCTCATCTCTGTCCATAAGTCATTACCTTCACGGGAACGCTCTCCGACACCGGTGAAGATGGAATATCCACCATGTTCTGTTGCGATGTTATGGATCAGCTCCTGGATCAGTACGGTCTTACCTACACCGGCACCACCGAACAGACCGATCTTACCACCTTTCGCATAAGGTGTCAGAAGGTCAATGACCTTGATCCCTGTCTCTAATACTTCGACAGCCGGGCTCTGTTCTTCAAAGCTTGGTGCTTTTCTGTGGATAACCCATTCTTCGCTGTCTTTAATTGGTTCTCCGTTATCGATCGTCTCTCCAAGTACATTGAACAGACGTCCCAGAGTCTTCTCACCTACCGGCACTTTGATACCAGCTCCGGTAGCGGTAACTTCCATTCCCTTTTGCAGACCTTCACTGGAAGCCAGCATGATACAACGTGCAATGTTGTTACCTACATGCTGGGCTACTTCCATGACGCAACGTTTTCCGCCATTGTCTACTTCCAGGGCATCTTTGATAAATGGAAGTTCTTCTCTACTATTAAATTCTACGTCTACGACAGGTCCCATGACCTGTACGATTCTTCCTTTTGTCATATTACTGCTGCCCACTTTCTTTTTTGTTATTTCGTGGTTATTATTTGTTCTGTATACAGTTCCGCCATTTGCGAACTTTGTATCTTACTTCCGTTTCTGCGCATTGGCTCCGCCGATGATCTCTGTCAATTCCTGTGTGATGTCTGCCTGACGGACACGGTTATAAGTAATATTTAATTCGTTCAGCATATCTGTTGCACTGTCTGTTGCATTCTGCATTGCCTGCATTCTGGCATTATGCTCACTGCAGTAGGCCTCTACCAGGCATCCATATACGATACCGTTGATGTAGTTCGGAACAATGTTCGCCATCACACTGTGCGTGGATGGCCAGAACACCATATCTTCCTGATACAGTCCGGTTCCGACAAGAGCCGGCATATCTTCCGGAAGGAAGGTCGTCTTCTTCATAGGAAGGAGCTTCTGTTCCTCAGTCTCCGCTGTCATAGCATTGATCATACGTGTGTATATGATGTGGATCTCGTCCAGATCTCCATTTCTGAACTGTTCTACCATCTCCGAAGAAATGACTCTCGATCTGTGTAATGTTGGATTCTGGACGGTATAACGAAACTGAGTATCCATCTCAATTCCTTCCCTCTTGGCAAAGTACTGTCTTCCGGCTTCTCCAAGTACGAATAATTTATGCTTTCCCGGTTTCTTTAACAGTTCTTCAGTTGCCTTGATCACGTTATGATTATATGCCCCGGCAAGTCCTTTATCAGCAGTTACAACGATATAGCCAATCTTTCTTTCCTCAGCCGGGATACTCTCACGGCCATCAAAGAACTGGCTGTGCATATCCGGCACATGCCGCAAAATTCTGGCGATCTCTGCCTGCATGGCATAGAAGAAAGGTTCTGTGTCAGCAAGCTTTTTCTTGGCCTGTTTCATCTTCGAAGAAGAGATCAGATACATGGCATTTGTTATCTTTCTCGTCTCTTCGATGCTGGCCATTCTTTCCTTAATCTCTTTTGCATTTGCCATAGCTACACCCGCTTATCTTCTTTCCTTGAATTCCTTTGCTGCTGCAAGAATCTGCTCTTTCAGTTCATCATCCAGAACTTTCTTCTCATCGATTGCTTTGCCGATTTCTTTATGTTCTCTGTCGAAGAATGCAAGCATATCCATCTGGAATTCTTTGATCTTCTTTGTGTCAATATCAAGCATCAGTTTATTCGTAGCGACACAAAGTGTGATCACCTGCTCATGAAGACTTAACGGACGTCCCAGAGGCTGTTTTAACAGTTCTGTCAGACAGCTTCCGTATTTCAGCTGATTCTTTGTTGCATCGTCAAGGTCTGAACTGAACTGGGTAAATGATTCCATCTCTCTTGCCTGTGCCAGGTCGATACGGACACTACCACTGGCTTTCTTCATTGCCTTTGTCTGTGCGGCTCCACCTACACGGGATACAGAAAGACCAACGTTAACGGCCGGACGCATACCGGCATTGAACAGGTCACTCTCTAAGAAGATCTGTCCGTCTGTGATAGAAATAACGTTCGTAGGAATGTATGCAGATACATCTCCTGCCTGTGTCTCAATAATCGGAAGTGCTGTGATAGAACCTCCGCCTGCTTCTTCACTTAAGCGGCTGCTTCGCTCAAGCAGTCTTGAATGTAAGTAGAATACGTCACCAGGATAAGCTTCACGTCCAGGTGAACGTCCAAGTAACAGAGAAATTGCACGGTATGCTACCGCATGTTTGGAAAGATCATCGTATACGATCAATACATCTTTTCCCTGATACATGAAATACTCTGCAAGTGCTGTTGCTGAATAAGGTACGATATACTGAAGCGGTGCACACTCACTGGCTGTTGAGCAGAATACCGTGGTGTAATCCAGTGCATCATGTGCTTTTAAGTCATTTACAAGTCTTGCTACGGTTGATGCTTTCTGTCCGATGGCTACATAGATACAGATGACATCTTTTCCTTTCTGGTTGATGATCGTATCGGTTGCAATAGATGTCTTACCAGTCTGCCTGTCACCGATGATCAACTCTCTCTGTCCGCGTCCGATTGGGAACATGGAATCAATAGAAAGGATACCTGTTTCAAGCGGAACGCTTACCGACTTACGTTCAACAATTCCAGGTGCCTCATTCTCTACCGGACGGTATCCGTCTGCTTTGATCTCACCTTTTCCATCGATCGGTGCTCCAAGAGCATCTACGATCCTTCCGATATAACCCTCTCCTACCGGAATACCTGCTTTTTTACCTGTACGGCACACTTTTGTGCCCTGTTTGATCTCTGAATCATCTCCGAACAGGATACAACTAATCTCGTTTTCCTTGATGTCCTGTACCATGCCCTTAAGACCTGTCTCCAATGTGACGATCTCGCCATACATTGCGTGGTCGATTCCGTATACGGAGGCGATTCCATCACCAACAGAGATGACAGTACCAACTTCCTGATCTCTGCTTATTACGTCATAATTCTTTATCTCTTCTTTTAATATAGAGATAATTTCATCTGAGCTGATTGCACTCAATTCCTTCACCTCCATGTTAATTTGTTAATTTCCGCTGTAAACGGTTCAGACGGCCCTGCACACTGTAGTCATATTCTTTTCCGTCAACCTGCAGGATAAATCCGCCGATCAGTGCCTTGTCTTCTGCCATAACCCATTTGATGTCTCCGGCACCGTATTTCTTCTTGATAAAGTCACCCATCTGCTTCTTTTGTTCTTCACTTGGAAGCGCTGTATAACGAAGATAGACTGTCTTAACTCCTGCTGCCTGATTCTGTAATTCTTCGTATGCCGCAAAGATCTGTTCTGCAATCGTCATCTTTTCATGATCGCAGACAACCTTCAGAAATGTTCTCATTTCTTCTGAAAATACTTTATCAATGATATTGTGTTTTGTCTCTTTTGTGATCACCGGATTAACCAGTGCTGCCTTTAATTCCTGTGATTTTCCGAAAATATTTTCTGCCTCCAGGACAGCTTCTTTCGAAATACCAAGTTCATTCAGAACTTTCGCATACCGGAGGGCTGCCACCTGGCAGAATACCGGCTCTGCTTCTTTTCTATTCTTCGCTGTCATGGGAATCACCTGCATCTTTCAAAAACTGGTCATATGCATCCGCGCCGCTTATGTTGTCAGCATTCTCAAGTAAAATCTTCTTCGCAGCATCCATTGCCAGCCCTGCAACCTGCGCCTTCATATCATCAAAGGCCTGTTCTCTTTCCTGATTCAGGCTTTCTCTTGCTGTCTTCATAACCTTGTCTGCTTTTTCGTTAGCCTCGTTCAGGATCTGGTTGTATTCCTGTTTTGCATCCAGTTTCGCCTGTTCGATCATCTTTGTGGATTCTTCTTTTGCTCCATTCAGTGCATCTTCATACTGTTTCTTCAGAGCATGCGCTTTGTCCTGCTCCTCATTCGCGTGGCTGATTCCGTCTGCAATCATCTTTTCCCGCTTTTCCATAATGTCCATGACCGGGCGAAACAGGAACTTTCTGAGAATCAGATACAGAACGATCAGGTTGATGATCGTCAGCACTAGATTAAAATCTATTCTCAGCATATATCTCTACCTGCCTTTCCCTTCTTTTAATCTGTTATCGTCAGCAAACATTATTTCAAAAGAAGGACGATCAGAAGTGCGATAATGAAACCGTAGATAGCGGTTGCCTCTGCAAGTGCACAACCAAGGATCAGGGATGTTCTGATCTTTCCGTCTGCTTCCGGCTGTCTTGCGATAGCGTCTACTGCTTTGCTTGTTGCGATTCCGATACCAACACCGGCTCCGATACCTGTAAGTACTGCGATACCTGCTCCAATTGCGATAATTGTTCCACTCATAATTTGTTCTCCTTTTCTTTTCTTACGTTTTCTTATACTAAATGTTGTAAATGTCTGATTCGCCTTATTCCATCTCTTCTGTCATAAATAATGCAGTTAAGAATACGAATACATATGCCTGTAATAATCCGTCAAATATATCAAAATAAAAACTAAACGGTATCGGCACAATTAAAGGAACGACCTGTTTGATCAGTTCCATGACTACAAACCCGCCTAACATATTACCAAACAATCGCATACAAAGCGACAGTGGGCGGATTACGATCTCCAGTATCATGATTGGTGCTACGATCGGCACTGGCTTTGCAAAATGTTTGCACCAGTGAACCAGACCATTTCTATGGATACCGGACCACTCGATCACGAACATACTCATAACGGCAAGTGCGATTGTTACGTTCATGTCCTTTGTCGGAGGCTTAAATCCTAACAGCCCGATGACATTTGATATTGCAAGATAAAGCGCTACCGTCATCAGATATGGAATATATCCCCTGTTTTCTTTTCCTATAATACCTTCAAAGAAATCCTGTGCCCAGCCAATTACTGATTCCAGCATAAGCTGTACCTTTCCCGGTTTCTCTACGCTTAGATTCCTTACGAATACTATACTTAGAATAGTAAGAACCGCCATAATGATCCAAGTTACAACAACACCTTCGTCAACAGCGATTCCTCCAAATACCGGGATGGTAAATACGGTTTCACAGTTAAGTTCTTCTACAAGGCTTTCAACAAGCTTTTCCGTACTATCCCCTTCCTTCATAATTTTTTTTGCTAGTTTACTGCTATTTTTTGAAAATGTCAATCGTTTTGTCCACTGTCTATTTTGCATAATTTTTCATTATTTTTTTGTGTATTTTTACTTTTATTTCTCTTAATTTTTTTATTTTTCTCATCAAATTTCCACGCCGAAATGGTAGTTCCAATTTCCATTTATTTTTTCACAAGGAAAATGCACAATTTTTATTTTTCAATTCCCTTCTTTTTCTACAAAACAGCGATTTCTTCGATTTTCTTCTTGAGAAAATCCTCTCGTTTTCTTTGTGAAATACGACATTTTTTCAAGATTGTCTATTGTTTTGGGCGCAAAAAAAGTGTAACCGCTTTTATGCTGTTACACTTCTTACTTTTCATTATTTTGTTGTATATCTCAATTTTATATGTACGCTCATTCAAAATTGATATATCCGCTCTGATCTTACTCTGTGATCAGACGGTACTGTAAATTCTCATATAGAATTTTGTTTCCTTCCATAATATCAGCCGGAAGTAGTGCTCTTGCCATCACCTTGTTTTCTTCCTGATCCTGTGCAAGCGCATCCACACGTCTCAGTTCCGCATAGTCACCATCAATCTTCTCAACTACATAAATACATGTCAACATATTTTTTGCCTCCTTTTTAGTCTTATCATCCTGTCTTTTGTATAAGTTATTTTAATTATACTATTTTTTTAAGGAAAAGTAAATTTTTCTGTATTGATTATTGGCAAGATTTATAATAATATATACTTATATAATATCGTTATACATTACAATTCAAAGGAGCCCAGCAATGAACGAAGTAGATTTTTCAAAAGTCGGATTAAAAATGAAACAATTAAGAAGTGAACGCGGTATCACTCAGGAACAGGTAGCAAAAGATCTGAACTGTACTGTTCCTTTCGTCAGCAATGTCGAGAACAATCGTGCTAAGCTTAACTTAAGAGTTCTTCTTTATTACTCAAAGCTTTGTAACGTATCCGTGGACACGATTCTGGATGCGGGAAGAGATCTTCCTCCTCTGGATGAAAAAGAGCGCCAGTTAAATGACGAAGTGCTCAATGTATTCCGTGGTTTTTCAGTTGCGGAAAAAGAAAAGATCATCAAGATGTTACGCATCTGGCAGGAGAAATAATCTCCTGCTTTTTTATTTCCTGCATAGCAATATACATCTTTATGATCTTTCTTCTATATATAATATTTTTCATTGCATGATACTTTATATTCTCATCACTAGTATCAATAATCTTCAAGTACAACTTTTCCTTGTTTCTTACTTTCTTGCACATTAATAATCCTCTGATTCTGGCTTCCCCGGAACACCAGTGTCACATCCTTTAATGCTTCCTTAAACTCCCCGTCTACCAGCACATCGATATAAGACAGCATTTCGTCAGTTACATTCGTATGCACACAGCCTCCCGGGATCATATCCCGGTCAAAAAGATACCCACTGTAACACCAGATATCTTTCTTTGGATATGTTTCTCTTACTTTCTTTAAAAGCTTTACCAGTTCCACCTGATTCTCCGGCTCGAACGGTTCCCCTCCGAGCAAAGTGAATCCTTGAATGAAGTTAGAATCCAGCGAATTCAATATTTCCGCTTCCGTCTCTTCTGTGTATGGCTGTCCATAGTTGAAATTCCAGGTCTCCTCATTAAAACATCCCTTGCAGTGATGCCGGCAGCCGGATACAAACAGGCTGACTCTGACGCCCGGTCCGTCTGCGATGTCGCATTCTTTTATATTTCCGTAATTCATGATTTGTAAAGTCTCCTTTTATTCCTCTCTGGAATGTATTACCTCAATAATCGGATATTCTACATTCTCTTCCATTCTCACGTATTGATAATTTTCACCTATCGCCCACATGAATTCGTCATTTTCCAGTGTTTTCCATGCTTCCTGCTGCTCCGGATAATGGAAGGCAAACTCCAGTTTCAGCATTTTCAGCTCATCTCTCAGCCTGTACACATCTATGAAGCCCTCTCTTGGAGTATATGAGAAATAGGTAGTCGTGTACACGGGATTTTCTTCCCTGTCATCCCATCCTACAAGTACATTACTGATTTGATTATCTTCTTCAATAACCTCCATTAGTTTATACTTGCGATGCCCACACTCTTTTTCCTCCATGAAATTAATCACAAATCTTATCCCATAAAAACTGGTCCGGATTCCATTCGGTGGATTTTTCGTCGTTTCATATATGATTTCTGTATGTAGTTGTTTTTCCTGCTGTATTTTGCGGATTTTTTCTTCTTTTTCTCGTTCTTTTTCTCTTTTCAGTTCTTCTAAGATACGGTTCAATGCAGTAATAACAAATCCGGTATAGGTATAAACATATATTTTTTCTACTCTTCCACCTTTAAATACCAGTTCTACCTCTGATTTATCTCTCGGGCTCGGTCTGGCACTATCCAGTTCTTCATATTTTATCGGCATGGCTATCGGTCCCTGTTTCCTATTCTTGTTAAACATAGATCCATAGATTCCTTCTGTACTGAAAAGAATCCCCTTCTTACCGCTTCCAAGTATGGTATTATCACATATAGCTGCAACTTCTATCATCTTACATCCCGGTGCATAACTTGCAAATGCTGCCCATAATGTCCCTTCTTTAGCATCCTTTCCAAGAATCACTGCAAGTGGCACCGCATTATAAAAATAGTCTTTTTTTAATTCCTTATCGGTTATGCTGGTCACGATATCACCAATCATTTTTTTCTTATCCATTCTTATATTTCCCCTTGCGTCATTTGCTATTTATTAATTATATACTATTTTGATTCATGTTTAAACACGAAGAATAGACAAATTAGAAAAGGAGCATATCTTTCGACATACTCCTGCTATAATCTTTATCAACATCACAAGTTATGGACTTTGGACATATCTTCATTTATGTTACAGATGCAATACTCTGTCCTTGATTTCCTGCGTACGTCCCTGATTCCAGAACTGTGTTCCGATATATCCACAGGTTCTTCTTGCCACGAATAACTTATCCTGATTCTGGTTACCGCAATTCGGGCATTCCCAGATCAGCTTTCCTGCTTCATCTTCCTTGATCTGGATCTCTCCGTCATAACCACAGCATTCACAGTAATCACTCTTTGTATTCAGCTCTGCATACATAATATTATTGTAAATATACTGCATAACCGAAAGTACCGCCGGAATATTATTCTGCATATTCGGTACTTCGATGTAACTGATTGCTCCACCCGGTGAAAGCTTCTGGAAATCGGCTTCGAACTTCAGCTTCTTGAATGCATCAATCTTCTCTGATACATGTACATGATAGCTGTTCGTAATATAATTCTTATCTGTTACACCTTTGATGATTCCGAATCGTTTCTGCAGACATTTTGCGAACTTGTATGTGGTAGATTCCATCGGTGTTCCATATACCGAATAGCTGATATTTTCAGCTGCCCTCCATTCTGCACATTTATCATTTAATTTCTGCATTACCTGCATGGCAAATGGTCTTGCGTCCGGGTCTGTATGTGATTTGCCAAGCATACGTACACACATCTCATAGAGGCCTGCGTAACCAAGAGAAATGGTTGAATAGCCGTCAAACAACAATTTATCGATCGTCTCGCCTTTTTTCAGTCTTGCAAGTGCACCATTCTGCCACAGGATCGGTGCGACATCGGAAATCGTTCCGAGAAGACGCTCATGTCTGCATCTCAGTGCTTTGTGGCACAGTTCCAGTCTGTCTTCCAGGATAGCCCAGAATTTATCCATATTTCCCTCTGAAGAACATGCCACATCTACCAGATTGATCGTTACAACCCCCTGATTGAAACGTCCGTAGAACTTATGAGTTCCATCCGGATTTCTCTGACTGTCTTCTACCGTCAAGAACGAACGGCATCCCATACAAGGATATACTTCTCCGTTCTTCATCTCTTTCATAATCTTGGCAGAGATGTAATCCGGCACCATACGTTTTGCTGTACATTTTGCTGCCAGTTCTGTCAGATGCCAGTATTTGGAATCTTCTGTAATATTATCTTCATCTAATACATAGATCAGTTTTGGGAATGCCGGTGTGATCCATACACCTTTTTCATTCTTTACACCCTGCATTCTCTGGATCATCACTTCTTCGATGATCATAGCCAGGTCATCACGGGTTCTTCCTTCTTCTACCTCGTCCAGATACATGAACATTGTAACAAACGGAGCCTGTCCGTTACATGTCATCAATGTGATCAGCTGATACTGAATCGTCTGGATACCGCTCTTTACTTCTTCTCTCAAACGGCGTTCTGTTACTTTATTAATAATTGTCTCGTCTAAGCTCTCTCCACACTCTTCACGCTCTGCGATTACATTTCTGCGGATCTTCTTACGGCTGATATCGACAAATGGTGCCAGATGTGCCAGTGTAAAGGACTGTCCGCCATACTGGTTACTTGCGACCTGTGCAACGATCTGTGTCGTTACATTACATGCTGTAAAGAAACTGTGTGGCTTCTCGATCATCGTCTCACTGATGACAGTTCCGTTCTGAAGCATATCCTGAAGATTGATCAGGTCACAGTTATGCTCTTTCTGTGCGAAATAGTCGGAATCATGGAAATGAATGATTCCCGCTTCATGTGCACGTACAACCTCTTCCGGAAGAAGAACACGTCTTGACAAGTCCTTACTTACTTCTCCGGCCATATAATCACGCTGTGTAGAGTTGATCACAGGATTCTTGTTAGAGTTCTCCTGATTCACCTCTTCATTCATATGCTCCAGAAGTGCAAGAATTCCGTTATCTGTTGTATTCGTCTTTCTCATCAGTTCTCTTTTATAACGATAGCGCACATATTTCTGTGCGACTTCATAGCCGCGCAGTTCCATAATTCCGGTCTCTACCATATCCTGTATATCTTCTACATTGACAGCATGAGTGGATTCCTCAATTTTCTTTGCAACGTTGTCCGCCACTGCCATAATCTGATATTCATTCATCCGATGCAGTTTATCGACGTCCTTGTTTGCACCTTTGATCGCATTAATGATCTTCTCCAGGTCGAAGGCTACCTCTTCGCCGTTTCTCTTAATTACGTTCGTCTTTATTTCTGCGTTCATGTCTATCCCTCTCTTATTTTTATTGCCGATGTAGTATGTGCTCACCCTCAAATACTACTAAATATTGTTTTTTTAACATCTTTTCTGCACAAGATGTTGTGCAAGTAATATGATACTCTATAACAGGCAAAAAGGAAAGAGGTAATTTTGTTAAAATAAATGTTTGGAATACAGTCTAAATTTTGGTGATATTTTTTTACGAAATTTGTTGCATTTTTGATTTTACAGTGGGTAAAGCGTGGCGATAAATTAAGAATACTTAATATTCTTTATATGACATTTAAAAATTGCTGATATAGATATATAACTCTGTCCCAGCAATTTCTTCTTATAATTGATCAACTGATATTTTTCCGTTTTAATCTGGAAATTTCTAATTAAATTGATATTAAATTATCAACTTTTCTCATTTTCGTAACATTTGTTACAAACTATCTTCTACAAAAGAGCTATACTACAATTACAACATAAGTTGTGCAGCAACAATCAACAACCAATTAAATTCTAATAAATAAAAGGAGATTTTAACTATGAAAAAATATGTATGTGAACCATGTGGCTACGAATATGACCCAGCTGTAGGAGACCCGGATAACGGAATCGCACCGGGCACAGCCTTTGAAGATCTTCCGGATGACTGGGTATGTCCAATCTGCGGATTAGGAAAAGAAGTATTTGTTGCAGAAGATTAATTACTCTTCCGACTGCAGTCTTTCACAATCCGTGATCTCGATTACCTTACGGCCTACAAGACGGATGATACCTTCATCCTGTAAAGTAAGCAGCATACGCGACAGAGATGGTCTTGTAGTATTCAGATATACTGCCAGATCTTCCCTGTTCATATGCAAACGGACCCGATAGTCCGGATCACAGTTTTCCAACAGGTACGCCGCTACACGCTGACGTAAGTTTCCACTGGTAAGAACCTCTATCTGACGGTTACATTTCTCTGCTTTTTCCGCAAAAAGCTGAAGCATATTGAACACAACCTTACTGTGATGTACACAGTTTCTTTCGCATCTTCCGCCAAAGAAATTCTGTGAAACCTCCAGAACCGACACTTCACTTTTTGCTTTTGCATAACCGGAGTAAGCAGACTGGCGCAGAAACATTTCTACTTCGCCAAACTCCTCACCCACCATAACGTAACTGCTCCGGGTAATCTTACCATTCAGGTTGATACTGCCAAGCTCAACCATTCCTTCCAATATGAAATATAATTTTAACGGCACATCACCCTGGCGGAAAATATAGGTATCTTTCGGATATTTCTTTACTACAGCCTGTGAACAGACAAGACTTTTTTCCAGTTCTTCTTCTGTCAGGTTCTGAAATATCTGTAACTGTTGTAACTTCATAATCCAATCCTTTTCTCTGCTGATAAACATTTTCTACGATTCATTATAGACTATGCGGGACGAGGATTCAATGTGTACCAAAGACAGGAGGTTTCTCTATGAATATTACATTTGACGATAACTTAATTACAGGCAACAAAACCATCGATTCCCAGCATCAGGAACTGATCGACCGCATCCGGCAGTTCGTCGCAGCATGCGAATCCGGTGACAGTAAGATCAAAGCGATCAAAATGTTAGATTACCTTGATGAATATACGAATTTTCATTTTCAGGAAGAAGAGGAACTTCAGAAAAAGGTATCTTACCCGGAACTTGCCGCACATCATGCCAAACATGAAGAATTCAAGAAATCCATTCAGGAATTATATGATTATCTTAATGAAAACGAAGGGCCTGATGATCAGTTTATCGAACAGGTAAAGCGTAATGTCGTAGACTGGCTGTTCCAGCATATCAAGACTTTTGACCGGTCTGTAGCGGAGTATATTCATTTACATGATAATTCTGAAAGATTATAGATAATACGGACATTTTTCACCATTCATGTTACACTATATTTCAGATAACATTTTGCCGGGACTAACAATATTAAGTTTTGAAAGGATCTGAATATATGGTACATCTAAACAATAATGCTATTGCCTATATGAATAAACGCGAATTCCGCAACATCATACTTTCCATCGAAACAATCACCAGTTGATGTGCCCCTCCGCGTCTGGAGATATCGGTAGGATTTACCGATAAAGAAAAAGAGGATATGCTCGCACAGGGGTATGTCTGCGAGACCAGTCCTCTTGGAAATGTCTATTATCTGCCTGATGGGGTTACTGTAAACGGGGATATCAGCATCAATTATATGGAATATCCCTGGATTACATGCTTTGAGGTAAGCGGTCTGGCTGTTTCACGTTCCTGAGACAGCCAGGCTATGTATTACTCTTTTGCTTCCTCCATTTTTTGTATTTCTTGTTCTGATTGTTTTATCTGTTCATCCAACTGTCTTATCTGCCTATCGCTTTCTTTTATCTGTTCATCCAGTTGTCTTATTTGCTTATCACTTTCTTTTATTTGTTTATTCCGTTGTCTTATCTGTTCATCCAGTTGTCTTGACTGCTCATCTTTCTGTTTTATCTGCTCATCTAGTTGTTTTATCTGCTCATCTTTCTCTTCTATCTGCCTCCGCATATCTTCAATCATGAATTCTACTGTATTTCGATCTAATTCTAACAATTCTTCCGAAAACATCTACATCACCTCTTTCAACTGACTAGTTATTTTTATAAGTATCTAAAACAATTCTTTTGACATTTTTCATGCTATTTTTTATCCAATAGCTGCTGTAATCGTTGTATTTCTTTCCTCATTTCTAACATCTCCTCATCCTTCTGACTCAACTGCTCTCTCTGGCAGTCTATCTCCTTCTGCATATCATCAATCATCAGCTTTACTGTATTCCTGTCTAACTCCAGCAATTCTTTCGAAAACATCTGCATCACCTCTTCGATATTCCGGCAGACATCATAAGCCTGTTCATACATTTCTTTAAAATCCGGATATTTCTCTATAATATCTATAATCGTCTCCGGATCATCCATGCAGAAAAATGCAAGCCATGCTTCCAGCCGGTTTTCTATTTTTACACTTCTATTTTCATTTTGCTGATTCTTTTTGAATATGTCAAGAGGTATGAACAGATATTCTTGTAATAAATTTATATTTACTCCTGTATCAGATTTTTGCATAAAACGATGGATATAATTATTGGAAAATTTCTGGAATTCTGTTGGACTTTTTTCAAATAACACGATCGTATACACCTGCTTGATATCTCTGTAAGAGAATCGTTTTCCTTTGATTCCTCTCACTCTCTTATACTGCCGAAGCAACAGATCTGCTGAGTAACAGGCACTTCTTTCTCCCGGAAAATAGTATCCGATTTTCTGAATTTCCAGATTCGCAATACTTCCATCTTCCAGTTGCACTACCATATCTGTAATAAGAAGCGTAGATTCATCCGCTAATCTTGTCCCGTCATTTGGTAATACATCTACGATTCTCACTCTTTGTCCGAGAAGTAACGTGAGTAATTCATTTACTCTCTCCGGTGTATTCTCCGGATTCAGAATTTCTTTTATCATGAAATCATACATGATTTTTATGCCTTTCACCCCGGTACAAAAATCTAAAAATTCATTTTGATTTTCCTCTGTCCACTCATAAAATAAATTTTTTAATCTGCTTTTACTTTCAATCTCATTCAACACCTCCTCCCTTGTCCGAATCATCGGGAAATACTGTTGAAGTTTGTTTGTCATAGGCACGTCCTCCTGAATAGATTATAAAATTTTCGTGTTCTCTCAAGTCGGAAATATGTTTCAGACATTTTTAGGTGTGAAACGGTCGAAACTTGATGCCTTTTGGCCTAGAAATACTTAAGAGTTTGTAGAAGTCACTCTTTGAAGTGCATTCAGAATAGCATATTGTTCATATGATTACAAGATTAATTTTCGTAAAAAAAGCGGCAGAATTATCTTCCGCCGCATAGCCCATATCACCATCTATATATTATCTCATCTTAAAACTTCTCCATCTCCCCAATGATCGTTCTGTAAAATTCTTCTTCCGTGCCCTCTTTTCTCACATCATTCATCACATATCCGTCTTTCAGAAATATCACTCTCTTACACCGGCTTGCCATCTGTGGATCATGCGTTACCATCAGAAGGGTCTTCCCTAACTCCTCATTGATTTTCCGGAATTCCTCCGCAACAACTTTTCCGGATTTTGAGTCGAGGTTTCCCGTCGGCTCATCTGCAAATATGATACTCGGATCATTGATCAGCGCCCTGCAGATTGCCACTCTCTGCCGCTCACCGCCGGACAGTTCATAAGGATTCTTTTCCTGAAGATGTTCAATCCCAAACTGCTTTTCCAATGCTTCCGCTTTCTCTTCACATTCTTTCTGTTCCTTTTTATCCAGCAATACCGGAAGCATGATATTTTCTTTTACCGAAAGACTGTCCATCAGATTAAAATCCTGGAATACAAATCCGATCTTTCTACGTCTGATATCCGTAAGTTCTTCTTTCCAAAGCTCATTCGTATTCACACCGTCAAAGATCACATCTCCGTCCGTCTGCTGATCCATAAATCCCAGGATCTTCAGAAGTGTTGTCTTTCCACAGCCGGATTTTCCCATAATTCCGACGTACTCTCCCTGTTCTACATCAAAGTTAATGCCTTTCAGTACCGAAATCGCATCCGCATCATCAATCTCCCCACCGGCTTTTGGAAATTTCTTGATCAGGTTATTTACCTTTAATATTTCTTTCATGCTTTCCTTCTACCTTTCTTATTGTATACTGCTCAATCACCTTTACACCGATGCCCTGCACTACAAGATATATAACTGCAAGGATCAACAGATATCGCAAATAATGTACACCGTCAGCCTTCGTATATTCCCGCATGTTCCATATCTCCCCGGTTAACACCGGCACCATAACAACCGCAACTGCTGCCGGGATCCAGAAAAAGATTCCCGTCTCTGTCCGGATCAGCTTTTCTCTTTCTTTCGAGCTCATTCCAATACAGGTTAAGAAATGATTCCGCTTCTTCTTGTCCGTCATCTCAGATTCATATTTCAAGTAAATGACCAGAACGCTTCCCAGCAGAAATGCTCCCATGATAAATATATCTACTACCGTTGTCATAAAGCGTTCGCTTTCAATCTGTTCCATCGTTGTACGTTTGGAATAGCAGGATAATACATCCTTGTCAAATCTTTCATCCTCTTTATGTACCTTCCGAAAAGCCTGGAGCTCTTTTTCTATCTTCTGATAATCTACATTTTTCACATTCAAAAGGACAAGCTTTGTCGGCCAGTGATGGATCGTCACTCCTTCTTCTGCTTCACCCTCCTCAACCGGATCTCCGGTGATCCAATTATATTTCTTCCAGTCGTCCTGAACCTTTTCAAAATATTCATCCGAAAATACAACCAGATTCTCCTCACTTCCCTGCCGAAATGCACCTGTCAGGATATCCGTCTTTTCACCCTTTACGGTTCGTGTTGGATAGATCTTTTCCCGATCAAGAAATCCATAAGATTCTATTGGCTGTCCGATGTGCAGGTACGGCTCTTTTCTCGAATTCAGGTAATCCAGTGGATGTGCCTTCGTACTCTTATCCTGTTGGTAAATAATATAGATTTCCTTTCCGTCAGCAGATAGATTCATTTTTTCACTTTTCTTTCCAAGTGCCTTATTCAGTTCTTTATACGTCGTCTCCGAGATGCCTATATGCTGTCCCTGCGGCATGATCACTGCTCTGGCATCATCCAACTTTTCCGAATTATCCACATTCGTCACGCGTACCATCGGATACTCCTGGAATTTCACGTCATATTTTTCCTGCAGCTGTTTCCAGAATGTCTCATCCGCTTCCGTTGCCATACATACAAAATCATACGGGAACAGTCCTTCCGGCTTTTGCGCGATCTTCGCTGAGATCATATCTTTTCCAAATAAGAACAATATCAGTACCGGCATAAGACTGATCACGTACACATAACGGAATGTACTCTTGAAACGGTAATAAAATGAATTATATGGGATCAACTTTGCATAATAACTCTTTTTATGCTTCCGCACTTTCAGGAACAATCCAAATCCAAACTTTTCCGCCAGATAAATGCCCAGGAAGATAAATAAAAGTATCCGTAACCCTTCGGCATTCTTCCGCATTCCGAAATTCACGATTCCAAATACCACAATGACCAGGCCAATTGTAAGCCACAGACCGATCCGTTTTTCCGGCATCTTCTCCTTTTCCACATCGCCCAGCTGCATTTTTTTTAGTTCCCTGTACAGGAAGAAATCCCGCAGGATCATCAGTCCAATCCCGGATATTCCGATCATGATAAGACTTGCGATCAAATATGTGAATCCTGTAATCTTCGCCGGCTGTGCTCCCACTCCGGATCTTGCCATGAAAATTCTGCGGATGATACACAGGATCACACTTCCGATGCAGGCTCCCCCGATCAGCATTCCCAGAATTCCAGCCACAATCTCTGCTCCAAGCACTTCATAAAGTGTAGACTTCCGCATTCCCAGAGTCGAAAATATACTGTAATTTCTCATCCGTTTTCTGAAATATGACAACAGATTCGTGATCATCAGCATCAGCGATGCGATCAGACTCACGATCAGGAATTCCAGCAGAATTGCCGTGATTCCATGCCCCGTCAGTATATTTCCTTCTTTATTAAATGGTGCCAGCATCTGTGCCATTCCGACTCCGGAAAATATCAACGTCGCCGGAAGCAGGTTCATACTTACGTAAACAATAAAATCTCTTTTTGAACTTTTAAAATTCTTCCACAGGGCCGTATAGAATCCTTTCGGATACTTCCCCGAAAATTCCAGATGCTTTTCCTTTTCTTCTTTGTAATTTTTCTCTCTGGCTTTAACTTCTTCCTGTATCTTTTTCTCTTCCTGCCACGAATCAATCAGCTTCGCACCGATCAAATTGATCACCAGAAGCACTACCAGTAAAAATGGATACACCTGTGACAGCGGATCTGAAAATACTGCCCCATCTGCCCCAAGAAATGATATCATACATCCTGCGATCAGTGACATGATATCCAGAAGCAGTTTATGGTGATTGCTTAAAGCCAGTATCAGATTCACAATTCCTATCACCTGGATTACCAGTACCATTACCAGTTCACAGATGAACAGCATCAGTATCTGAACCATCATCTGTTCATCTGCACCGTCCAGTACTCCCAAAGGCTTCAGACTTTTCTTTATGTAACTCATCCCATCGCCCGAAGCAGCCAATTTTATCAGATATTCCGGCACATTGCATTTCCATGTCCCCATGTTCATCCACGGAAATAATAGCACTGCCTGGATGATCACCTGCATGATCAGCGTGAATATCTTCATTCGCTTTTCCGTCTTATTCATAACTTTTGCCTCTCATTTTTCATACACGCTTATTATCCGAGATCTAACGTCTCTCTCTTTATACGCTTACTATCCAAGATCTAACGTCTCTCTCTTTATACCTGCGCCACCACCGGCTTAAATCCCTCCATTCCGACAACCATCACCGGTGCTCCTGCCGGGATCTCCGTTCCTTTCTCAGATCCCTGTACTCTTACTTTCATATGATGTCCACACAGATATCCTTTTCCCTTCCAGTTGATTTTGGTATCTGCCGTTCCAATCTCCCATAAAAGTCTGGTCTCTCTTCTGCTCTGCAAAAGATTCATAAATCCTCTCAGTACCATATTCAGCAGACATGCGATCAATACACAGCAGAGGATTCCTGCATATCCCTTCACCGGGAAGCTCGGAGCAAAACATAATGCCGAGATAAAAAGTACCAGCCCGCTGTTTGCAACGTAACATCCCTGCCCCCAGTCTCTTCCGACTGCATAGAATAAAGCTTTGCCCGTGTATTTCTCCCAGAAGCTCAATCCGATTCCATAGACAGCCAATCCGATTCCGATATTCCGGTGTATAACTGCCGGGATTTTATTCAGGCCAAGCGCATCATTCCACAACCATAAAAATGCGTTCGGATCTCTTGCGATAAGATAAGAAATGCACACACATACAATTGGTACACATCCCAGTGCCAGCATCCACAGAAACATATTGGAATCAAACACTTTATGATAGATCTTATCCATTGCTTCACCTGCTTCCTGCGGATCGCCCATCTGGCGGACTGCTTCTTCCTCTGCTTCAACTTCCGTCATCCCTGATTCCATTAATGCGGCTTTGCAGTCTTCTATATGCGCTTCATATTCATTTACAATCTCTTTTCTTACAGACGAATCGGTAATCTTCTTCCCAAGTTCTTTCAGATATTCTCTTTCCTTCATATCTAACACCCTCCTTTTCTGCCACCTTCACTGCCTTACCTGTGCTATACGGAATACTGGATCATGCTCGTAACTGCATTGGCATAAGCATTCCATTCTTCGATCATTTTCTCCAGATATTTCTTCCCGTTAGGTGTGATCCGGTAATACTTTCTGAGTTTCCCGTTCGCCTCCTGGTTATAACTTTCCAAATATCCGGACTGTACCATGCTGTGAAGCAGCGGATACAATGTTCCTACCTTTAATTCGAATACATTGTCCGATCTCTTTGAGAGTGTATCGATCATTTCATATCCGTACATATCCTTTTCTGAGATCAATTTGAGAATTAACATTGCGGTATTTCCTGAGACCATATTTTTGTTTACTTTCATAGTGATTGCTCCTTTCTTATATTTGCTTTCATTATATATCGGCTTTCGATAGTTGAGTGTAAAAAAATTTGCTTTCTTCTTGTTTTTAGTATATATCGCAGTTCGATATATGTCAATATGCAAAACATAAAAAGAACCAGAAATGCACGCCTGCATTCCCAGTTCTCTTAACTTCTTCTCTCCTACAGCAGCTCCGCAAACAATCGCAGAAACAACTGTCCCAGCCGCAGAGTCGCGCTCCGGCCGGACTTATACTTCTCCGTCACTTCTCTGCACTGTTCCAATGTCTGCTCCATATCCCGCCGGATATCCAGCACCGCATCACAATCTGCCATAAAACACCCATTTTCAAAATGATGATAAAGGCTCCGGTAATCCAGATTGATCGTGCCGCAAGTCGCCATGCAATCATCTGCCACGCTCATCTTCGCATGACAGAACCCCGGTGTCCACTCATAGATCCTTACACCATCCTGTACCAGATTGTGATAGAACGATCTGGTGATACTATAGATCAGCTTCTTATCCGGGATTCCCGGTGTGATGATCCGCACATCCACGCCACGCCTGGCCGCCAGCGAAAGTGCATGTGTCATCTCATCCGTGATGATCAGATAAGGAGTCATGAACCAGCAGTATCTATCCGCTTTGTTGACGATACTGATATAGACATCCTCTCCAACCTGGATTCCGTCTAACGGGCAGTCCGCATACGGCTGGATATATCCCGTCTGCTTTGCCTGATACGGATGCTGTACCAGATATTTTTTCTGTGCCTCTATATCCAGAACATCCACATCGGCCGGAGTCTTCCCGGATGCTTCCCACATTTCCAAAAATGCTGCCGTAAGCGAAGCCACCGCATCTCCTTCCAGCCGGATTCCCGTATCCTTCCATTCCCCGTATGGATGTGTATAGTTAAAATACTCATTTGCCAGGTTATAACCGCCTGTGTACCCAACCTTTCCGTCAATCACCGTAATCTTTCTGTGGTCACGGTTATTCAGGAACATATTAAGTCCCGGAAGCAGCGGGTTGAATACCCGGCAGGCAATTCCTTTCGCTTCCAGTTTTCTCGCAAAACTCAGATTTACGAATCCGATCGAGCCCATGTCATCATAGAACACCCGGACCTCTACTCCTGCTTTCACCCGTTCTTCCAGCACCGTCTGTATCCTGCTCCATGCATATTCATCCTCAATTGCATGATACTCCATGAAAATGAATTGCTCCGCCTTTGCAAGATCCGTAAGCTGCGCCTCCAGTCCTTTGACCGCTTCATCAAAATAAGTCACATCCGTATTCTGATACACCGGATAACACGCATTTCTTTCTATATAATTAGAAACATTTCCCGCCTTCGGATCTGACGCATTCAGACGTTCCAGCACTTCCTTATTTTCCGGCAAAAGTGGCAGAAGCTTCTCATCAATCCTTTTGTAACGCATCCGCATCTTCCGGGTTCCACCATTCATACCGATCATAAAATAAAGTGCTACTCCAAGGATCGGAAATGTCAGGATCAGGATGATCCACGGTGTCTTCATCGAGGAAGTCTCATTTCTTCCATATATTTTCAGAACCAGTATGACGGCAAATATTCTGGTCAGATTGTCTATGAATACCGCGTATTCATTCAGTCCCTTAAATATCCCAATCAGGAACACTACTTCCAGTAATATCGAAAGCACTGTGAACGCCAGCCGCTTCACACCATTCTGTGTCTTTTTCTTTCCTTCCAGTGTATGACTGCTCATCTTCTCACTCTTTTCTTCTATCGTAAATTATGATTATACTAACACGAACATGTTCCCGTCACAAGCTTTATCCGGTATTTTGTAAATTACCGTCCGGAAATGATTGACATAATTCTTCTATGTATTATAATGTTAGTCATTACTAATCATTGTTAGTTTGTATTGAGCCGGAGGAATTATGCCACTGAATCTAGCCGTCATCGGCATCGACTATATTGTACAAAAAACTTGCGGAAATGAAGCAGAACGCCACCACTTAGAATCGCTTGGTTTTGTTGAAGGTGCATCTGTCTGCATCCTGTCCGCATTTTTCGGCTATTACGTTGTTCGCATCAAAGACAGCAAGATCGGAATCGGAAAAGATCTTGCCAAGATGATCATCGTCCAGGCCGAATAGTTATTTATGAGGAGATTTACATGAAAAAGAAAAAAAGCATATTACATCTTTGCGAAGCCACCTTTTTGCTTCTTCTGCTGATACTTATATCCACACTATACCTTTTAAAATACTTACAGGCTCCCGGAGGCTCCTATTCCCCTATGCTTCACCTGATTCAGCTGACTCTGCTGTTTGTGGTATTGACACTTGCCCTGACACTGCTCCAGCGTGAACTACTTTCCAGATTACTGGTCAATGCCTTCCGGGATATTACAGGAATTCATAATAAAACATCTCTTGAAAATAAAATCACTGAACTCGGAGAACTTCCAAGCACCTTTGGAATCGGTGTTATGATGTTCGACCTGAACAATCTGAAACACGTCAACGACACATACGGACACGAAAAAAACTGGCAGCTATCAAGCAGAATTCTTCCACGATCCCACCGACAAATGCTGTTATTCCAACCGGCTCTTCCGAATTCGTTACAGAAAAGATTCATCAGCTTCAACAAGGTGCAACCGGCAGCCATACCATTGCCGTTATTTCCACCGATATAGAAAATTTTCATTACATCAATGACAAATATGGTTATCCTCTCGGAAATGAAATTCTGAATATTGTATACGATGAACTTGCAGCCAGTTCGCTTACTTTATTTACCACCCGCGTCTTTTCTGATGTCTTTATCAGTATTGCCGATATGGAACGCTTATCTAACGATGCATTGTTGACACAAATTCGATTATTAGACAAACGTATCTGCCACCGGATCCAGGATACCTATCATATCAGTTTCTTCCGGACCAATTCCGGCATCTGCTGTATCCCTGATCCAACAACTCCGCCGGAAACACTCATTTCCTATGCCAATGTGGCAAGACGCCTTGCCAAGAAAATGATCTCTCACTGCTGCATTTATTCCGATGAGATCGACCGACAGGAAAAGATGCAGGCAGAAATTCTGCATTCCTTTCATCCGGCACTTGAGCATCAGGAATTCGAAATCTATTTCCAGCCGAAGGTTACACCGTGCACCGGAGCCATCTCCAGTGCCGAAATTCTTGTCCGCTGGATACGAAACGGACAGATGCTCTGGTCCCCTGCTATTTACATTCCTCTGTTTGAACAGAATGGATTCGTTATCTCTCTTGATTATTACATTTACGGGAAAACATTCCAATGGCTTCAGAAATATTCCGATACGGTTCCGGCTATTCGTCACTGAATACATTAAAAGATCTGTTATTTGATGAAGTCAAGATTGACCGAAAGTTCCTCGGTGACACCTTAACGGAAAATGCCCGAATCGTTCTTCAGGAAGTCTTCCATATGTTAAAACGCATGGGAAAATCCATTGTGTGCGAAGGTGTGGAAACACAGGAAATTGCTGATTTCCTGCAAAATGAAGGCTGTAATGAGATTCAGGGATTTCTTTATTACAGACCGATGTGCCAGGAGGATTTTGAAAAATTAATCTTAAAATAATCATAAGGACAGTGCCCGAAAAGCCGGGCCTGTCCTTATTACTTAAAAAGTATTTCAAAGTTCCCTTAGATTTTCGACAATGCTTTGCCTCTTGCCTGCATGGTAAAGCACAGCAGGAATCAGCCATCCCAGCAGAAGAAATACCGGTATAATCACGATTACAGGCATGATGGTAAAATGGTAGCTGACAAACCAGAACATATCGCTCATCACATTGCCAAGCATAGGACTGATCGCCACAGAAAGTATAAGGGACGCTATGATGGAGCCCACCGCATAAAATAACCCCTCGTAAACAAGCATATTTTTTAGCTGCCTGTTGGTCATGCCCACAGATTGTAATACGGCAAATTCTCTCTTTCTGGACAAAATTCCTGTCATAATTGCATTGAAAAAGTTAAGTATGCCCACAAGTCCGATGATAGCACAGAGGGCACCACCACAGATTAAAAACATATTTTTAAACCGGGTAAATTCACGTCTGACAGATGCCTTGCTCTCATACATGAGAGTAGATGTATCTCCTGCTGTGAGCTTTTGCAGATACTGTTCAGCGCTTGCTTCTGTCTGAGAATCCGGTGTGTCAAACATATAAAACTTCGGAATGACATCTGTACCGCTGTCCTCCTTAAGCTTCTCTACCGGCAAAACCATGTTATAACCCAGACTTGTATAACGGAAGCTGATGGAATCAGGGACAGTCACAAGAGCACATACACTGTACTCCACCTCTTTTGCCTCTTCCTCATGGTACTCCAAATATTCCTCAGGCGTGGTCTGTTGGTCTGCCCGCTCGCCGGTTCGGCTGTCTATGTCATATCCAATCTGGTAGTTTACGGTATAAGTGTCTCCCAGCTCAGGATAGCTGTCGAGATTTACTATATTGCCGTAATCATCTGTGGATACAGCTACAGCGATTGCGTGGCTATCCGGGTCAAATAGTGGCTCCAGGGAGCCTTTTACTACAGTAAGCTTGTCAAAAAGTCCATCGTCAAAGCCCTCTATACTGGCGTCGACAAGTATGCTGTCACCTTTCTGCTCGTAGTGAGAGAGTTCCTTCTGCAGCTCTTTGCCGCTTAGATAGTTTTCTGCCAATTTACTATACTGGTCTGTCTCCATCCACATCATAGGGGATATGTCTGCCAGGTCATAGCCGCTTCCAGAGACAGTCTCATCTGTGTTTTCCTTTATCTCATCAATGGTATCTGCTCCTATATACTCATCTGCCGTATTATAGCGGAAATAGTCTGTACTGCTCACGATAAAGTCTGCACAGGTTGACCTGTCCACATATTTATCCATGTCAAAGCCATTGACAAGTGAAAAAAGCACATTTAAAAGAGTTACGGAAAGTGTCAGCGAGACTACAACCAGGATAGTTTTCTTCTTATTTCTGCCAAGATTGGCAAAAGCCATCTGATATACCTTAGCCCCACGGCTGTGGCGTTTTTTCTTTTTGCCGGTCATGCCTTCTGTATATTTTGCTGCCTCAACAGGCGATACCTTTGCAGCCATTTTGCCGGGCTTCCTGCAGGACAAAAAGACAGTGATAATGGCAAATACAGCAGAACCGATAAAAATAAGCGGCGAGCTGCTGATAGCAGCCTTTGTGCCTATAATACTTGTGGTCTCTAATGCAATAGGAGTTAAAACCGCACCAATGCCATAGCCCAGAAGTAATCCTACCGGAATACCGATAATACACAAAAACAGAGCTTCCTGTGTGATTATGCGCCTTAATTGTCTTGGGGTGGTGCCGATTGTCTTTAGCAGGCCATAAAACCTGATGTCCCCTGTCACTGAAATCTGGAATATATTGTATATAATCAGATAGCCTGTAAATATAATAAGCAGGGAAAAAGCAAGGATTGCAGCTACCAGTGAGAAATCTATGTCAGAGCTTACAGATGAGGCAGTAAGTCCCCAGTTCACACCGATTCTGGCGCTGTTCTCCTGGTCTCTTGTATTCCAGTCATAGCCTAAGTCTGTATCTATTTTTTCCATCTGCTCCCTGATATTAAGCTTGGAAGGAAGCATGACATTTAAGTCTATGTCAAGAGCTTCATCACCAGCGGCTATACACTTTTCGTTGATTTTATCTACATAGGCTTTTGATACGTTGATATAGTGAACAGGCATCAAATCGTCATACTCCCAATAGCCGACGAGGATAAAGCTGTCGGTCTGTGGTATCCCGGTGTCTGTTCCATTACCAGCCTGATAAGTAATCGTCACATTTGTTCCCAGCTTCGGTTCTACGCCAAGGAGTCTTAAGGCTGTAGTGTCCATGGCTATTTCATTTTCTTTTTGAGGCTCCTTTCCCGTGGTTGGGGTGGCATAGCTCCACTTGGTACAGTTTTTATCCATGTAGCTTACTTCCGCCGCTACCTTACCGAATACGTCAGAGGAGCTGAAGCCGCACACGATACGCTCACCAGATGCCTTGATTCCCTTGTGGGCGGCTATTTTATCAGCCTGTTCTCTTGATAAATCCTTAAAGTTGCCATCGCTATAGCCACCTGCCTGTCTGAAATTGTAGGTCTCATAGCTTGAGTTTACAGACAGCATAATGGTAAATAATGATGTAAACATCAAAGTTGTGAGTGCTATAGCACAAATTGCAATAATATTTCTTTTTCTGGATGCCCACAGAGACTTGAAGCTAAGTCTGCGGATACATTTTCTGTTCTTTACTCTCATACTGCTCTCTCCTGAATATGTCCATCCTCAATTCTTATTATGCGATCCGCAAGCTGGGCGATTTCCTCGTTGTGGGTAATCATCACAATCGTCTGCGAGAACTTCTGGCTTGTCACCTTCAGAAGACCCAATACGTCCTGACTTGTACGTCCGTCTAAGTTTCCGGTGGGTTCATCCGCAAGAATTATGGCAGGCTCTGCCGCCAATGCTCTAGCTATGGCAACTCTCTGCTGTTGTCCTCCTGAGAGCTGATTTGGAAGAGCGTCAAGTCTCTGGTCGAGCCCCAGTGTCTCTGTTATTTTTTTTACAAATTCCTTATCGACTTTACCGCCATCCAGTTCGATTGGAAGCACGATGTTTTCGTATACATTTAGTACAGGCACCAGATTATATGCCTGAAATACAAAGCCGATTTTTCTTCGTCTGAAAATGGTAAGTTCCTCATCCTTCAGGGAAAAGATATCTTTGCCATCCACGAATACTTTGCCGGAGCTTGGTCTGTCCAGACCACCCAGCATATGTAAGAGGGTAGATTTGCCACTGCCGCTTGTGCCCACAATAGCCACAAACTCTCCTTTTTCTACATTGAGGCTCACGCCATCCAAGGCATGTACACAGGCCTCACCTGTTCCATAAGTTTTCTTCAAATCACATGCTTGTAAAATATCCATATATCCTCCATAAAAACTAAAAAACTGTATGCAGCAATTTTTCACTACATACAGATTATTACACAATATTCTTTCCAGATTCTTTCCGGAAATAATTAAATTATTACAGTTTTGAAAGATTTAAGCCGATCTTGGCAGAAAAACAGAAAAAGTACTGCCCTGTCCGTATACAGAAGACACCTTTATGTAGCCGCCCTCTCCGCTTATAATCTGCCGGCTTAGATACAGTCCTATTCCCACGCCTTCCATATTTTTGGTATCTTCTGAGCGGTAAAATCTTGAAAAAATCTTAGAAAGCTCCTCCTCTTTTATACCAATTCCGCTGTCCTTTATATCAATTCTTACAAACATTTCATATGCCGTGACATACAGGCTTATACTGCCCTCATTTGTGTATTTTACAGCATTATCGAGGATATTGCAGATGGCTTCCAAAGTCCACTTGCTGTCAAAATAAGCTTTTTCATCCATGTCATGGAGTATAAGCTCAAGCCCCTTGGCCCTGGCTTTGGACTCTGTCTCTTTTACAGCCAGTGTCAGCATCGGCTTAAGCGCTTCTTCCTGTGGGGCGAGCTGCAATATGCCGTTTTCAAGTCTTGACAGTTTCACCAGAGAGTCGATTAAAAACTGCAATTTTTCCGACTGGGCATGGAGCTGAACAATATTTTCACACATCTGGGCTGATAAATTGCCCGTATCCTCCTCAAGCAATAGCTCGCTGTATAAGAGCAGATTGGCTATGGGAGTTTTGGTCTGGTGGGAAATATCCGCAATCAACGATTTTATTTTATCCTTTTCCAGTTCCACATTTCTGGCAGATACCACAGAAGCACTCAGATAATGAGCGAACCTGGTCTCAAGCGAGGATAAGCGTGTCTCGTCAAAGCTTTTTTCAGAAAAATTCCCTTTGACTGCCTCATTTAACATATTTTCTATTGTATCAATGGTTTTCTTCGTGCGCAGATGGTTGATTAAAATTACAAGTGCTGTAATTACAAGGCATATGCCCACTATACAGATGGCTGTGTTATAGTCATTCATTCAAATCTATATCCTATTCCATATACTGTTTTAATGCTGTCCGGTATGCCAAGCTTGTCCCTGAGCCTCTTGACAGACACAGAGAGGGCATTGGCATCCACAAATTCCGCGCTGTCATTCCAGACTCTGTCCAGAAGAAAATCTCTGCGGAGGTTTATGCCCTCATTTTGAACCAGAAGCCTCAAAAGACGCTGCTCGGTCTTACTAAGCTCGATTTCCTGTCCATCTACTAAAAATATCATTCTCTCAAAATCAAATTCATAGCAGCCCTTCCTGTATACACTGGCAGAGGTATGTGCTTGTAAGCTTTCCGCCTTTCTAAGCTGGGTATTTACCCTTGCCCTTAATACTGACAGTGAAAAAGGCTTTGTGATGTAGTCATCTGCGCCAAGCTCCAGCCCCTTTACTATATCCATGTCGGTATCGTTTGCGGTCAGGAGAATAACCGGTATAGTTGGATAGTTTCTCTTTAGTTCCTGTAAAAAATCAAGCCCGCTTCCATCCGGCAGATTTATGTCAAGTAATATGAGAGACGGACAGCCGCACAGGAACTGGTCTCTTGCAGCTTTTATAGTCTCACAGGAGACAAGCTTTCGGCTCTCTGTCTTTAATGCCTTGCACAGTCCCTGATTTAAGGCTGTATCGTCCTCTAGGATTAATATTTGCTCCATCTGTATTTCCTCATAGTCAATCAATATTTTAGACTATTATAGCACAGGAAAATTTTGAGAATAGGATATTTTTAAAATTTCCTTGTTATCCCCCTAAAGCCCCTTTTTTCAGGCACAAAAAAATCACCGTCCCCAGAGCTCTAAGCCTCTAAAAACAGTGATTTGGTAGTGCGCGATCAGGGGTTCGAACCCTGGACACCCTGATTAAGAGTCAGGTGCTCTACCAACTGAGCTAATCGCGCATTTTTAATTTTCTGTGTCACGCTTTCCGTAACGACAAGATTAATTATATAATAAGGTTTTTAAAAATGCAAGTACTTTTTTTATTTTTTTCATATTTTTTTCACAGCTCTCATATATTGATATGGGGGCTGAATTTATGAACCATATTATCCATTATGTTACAACCAATTTCAAAAAAATCTTTCATACTGTCTGCACAGAGATTATCTCCTGCATTCAAGGCACAGCTCTGCATTTTGTCCTGGTCGCTGCCTTTCTCGGAACACTGAATCATTTCCTGTATTTTTTATCCGGGCAGTCTCCAATCGTTGCACTTTTCTGCCCGGTTAATGAATCCGTGTGGGAACATTTGAAACTTTTATATTTTCCTTTTTTATTCGTAAGCATATGGGAATATCTGTCTCTGCATCCGGTTGTTTTACCGTTCTTTTACTGTCGGTATCTGGGTGTGCTTCTCGGAATGTTTTTTACTGTTTCTGTTTTTTACACATATTCCGGGATTCTCGGCCGGAATTTCCTGATCTTAGACATCCTGCTTTTTTATTCCAGTGTAATATTTTCATTTGGAATGTCTGAATATATTTCCGGCAAGACCCGTTCTCCTCACGAGACAGAACCTGGCTTTGTAGTATCACTCTGGTTGATAACATCATTTTTCTTCTTTGTATTTACATGTTTTCCGCCAGATCTTCCGTTATTCTATTCAGCATAAGTACAACAACCATCAACACATTTCCCTACATATATAATTAATTATTCACACCATGATGTGCAACATAGCTGTTAAGATCCAATGCTTTGAACACATATCCCTGTGACTGATAATATTCAATAATTTTCGGCAGCGCTTCCACAGTTGTATCTTTTGTCTCGGAATCATGTGACAGCAGGATGATATTATTGTCATGGAAACTGGTTGCCTGATCCACAAGCTGTTCCGTTGTTCTCACAGCCCCGTCTCCTGAACTTCCATTCCAGTCATAATATTGATATCCTCTTGCCTGAATCTCCTGCGTAAGCGTTGTCATAATTCCCTTCGTGTAACTTGCAGATATGGTATTCGAAGATCCTCCCGGAAATCTGATAAAACACGGAACATAGCCGATCTCTTCTTTTACAAGCTGTCCAATCTGGTCAAGATCCTGAAAATATGCATCAACAGATGCATACACCTTTGCGTAATCATGAGAATATGTATGCATTCCGATCGTATGTCCCTTATCATAAGCCTTTTTGATCATATCTTTATATTCCGGCATGGCTCCTGTAACAAAAAACGTTGCTTTCGCATTGTATTTATCCAAAATGTCCAGCACCGCCTGCGTATTCTTAGACGGTCCGTCATCCAACGTCAGATAGACAACTTTTTCATCCGATTGTTCTGTTGTACCCACTTTTCTTCCTGGTTGAACTGCAAATTCACTTCTGTCAGCTGCCTGATCTTTTTGGCCTTGATTTTCTTTATTGGATGCATCAGTTTCATTCTCATTGATCGTAAGTTTTTTTGCAGTTGCTTTTTTCTTTGATACTGCCTTTTTACTTTCCGTCTCGGCCGTTGTCATCGTTTTACCGGCATTCTTTTTTATAACATGCCCGCCGATTCCCACACCTATGATCACTGCTGCTATGCAGACTGCTGCAATCAGAATCTTTCTCTGTGCACGATCTTTTCGTCTTCTATTTTTTAACTTTTTCCTGCTCATACTTTTTTCCTCTTTAATTTTCAACTTTATTCTCACTTTTAAGTAATTGCTTTTTCTTTTTTACTATCATACCGCTTTTTTCCTTTTTATCAAGCCTTTTCTCGAGACTTTTTCACTACAATGTAGTATTGTAATAAATAGATTATCACTTACAAATGTCGAAAGGAGTTTTTAATATGAGTGAAAATGAAAATAAAGTCTGTCCTGTCAGCTGCAAAATCGAACATCACGCCATGATGTTCGCATTTCTCGCCAAACATGCAATTGAATTATGCGGTGAAGCCGGAAAAGACGCAATCCTTACCGGAATGACTACCTATGGAAATGAACGGGGTGCCCGCATGGCGGCAAATGCTCTCGCACACGGTGATGAACTGACTACCATGACCAATCAGGCATACGGTGAATGGAAACCGGATTACGCCGGACAAATGGACTTCGGAACACTTCGCACCGAACCGACACTTCAGACTTACATTGCCAAATGTGCCTGGTGTGAAGCATGGAAAAAGCATAATATTACCGAATACGGGAAATATTATTGCGTCAATGTAGACAATGCCGTTTACCAGGGATTCCGTTCCGACTTCGTCTGTACCCCGACTGCCACATCTATGAGCTGGGGCGGTGATCGTTGCGAATTCGACTGGGGACATCCGCTCTCACAGGAAGAGGTAAAAGAACTGGCGGAGAAAAAGGCCGAGCTTGGAACTTCCTGTATGAAAGATTTTAATTTCCATACGGCACATTTGAAATATACTGTCAGCCAGGCCCTGATCCATAATCTTGGTGAAAAAGGAGAAGCGGCAGTGAAACTTGCACTTGCTGATTATGTAGATACATTCGGTCAGGAATATCTGGATGTATTGGACGGGCTTTATCCGGTTGAATAATTTTTACTTTTCATATAAGAAAACTATGAAATCTATTTACATCCTGTTTTTCTGTGCTAAAATGATAGATAAACACCCGATTCTATGAGGAGGTATCTATATTTTGAATACACTAACAACTGAACATACACCTGACAATATCATTGCCAGCTGGCTCGACGATCATCAGGAAGAACTGGTGAATACCGCTGATTACATTTTCCATCACCCGGAACTTGCATATCAGGAGACACTTTCTTCCAAATGCCTGGCAGATTATCTAGAAAGCCAGGGATTTAAAATAACATGGAAAACAGCCGGTATCGACACCGCATTTACCGCAGTCTGGGGAGGTGGAAAACCAATCCTCGGATTCCTGGCCGAGTACGATGCTCTGGCAGGTGTCGGACACGCCTGCGGGCACAACCTTCTTGGAACAGCCGTTGCCGCAGCGGTCTGCGCATTAAAAGCTGATATGGAAGCAACCGGTGCAGCTGGAACGATCTGCGTCTATGGCTGCCCAGCCGAAGAGATCATGTCCGGAAAGATTGTGATGAACGATCAGGGAATCTTTGATGACCTCGATGTTGCTATTACCTGGCATCCATTCGACCGCAACCGTGTCAGCAACGATATCTGGCAGGCACAGGACATTAAGAACTACACATTCCACGGACTTAGTTCCCATGCTGCCAAAACACCGGAAAAAGGCCGCAGCGCCCTGGATGCCGCCGAACTCATGAATGTAGGCGTCAATTATCTCCGTGAACACGTACCGGGAGATGTCCGTATGCATTATGCCTACATTGATAACGGTCTTCCGGCAAATGTTGTTCCGGATATCGCAAAGACAAATTATTTCATCCGCTCCTACTTACGTTCCCGCACCGAAGATGCAAGCGAACGTGTAGATAACTGCGCCAGAGGTGCCGCTCTTATGACAGACACCACCGTCGATATCGAACTGGTCGCAAGCTGCAGTGAGATGAAAGTTAACCGGGTACTGACAGAATTATATTACGATGCTATGACCAGAGTTCCGACACCGGCTTATACACCGGAAGAGCTGGATTTTGCAAAGCAGATCACAGAAGAAGCCGGACTCATCAATGACGGGACACTATTCTCCGGCCTGGAACCGCTTGAAGATGAACCGGTTCCGATCGCTATCGGCACGGACGCTTCACAGGTCAGCCACACCGTCCCGTTGATCACCTTAAGTGCCGCTACGATGTGTAAAGGTACCCCGCTTCATCACTGGGCTGCTGCCAGACAGGCCGGTATGACTATCGGACAGAAAGGTATGTTCTACGTTGCGAGATGTATGGCAGAAGGAACGAAATTACTGATGGAAACTCCGGGAAGTATCGAAAAAGCATGGGAACTTCACAAGCTGACTCCTTAAAGCTCCTGTCATTGCATACTGTACACTTTATAAATATCTGCTCTAAAACACCTCATGATCAAACTAGGAGGAATTATTATGATCACACAAAAAATCGGAATTATCGGATGTGGCAATATGGGCGGTGCCATTCTCTATGGCGCACTCGACATCCGGGTGAATTAAAAGACATGGTCACATCCCCTGGCGGAACAACCATCGAAGGCTGCGAGGCTCTTGAAAAAGCCGGCATGCGTGGTGCTGTAATCGAATGCATTAATGTAAGTACAGAAAAATCCCGTTCATTATAATCGTTGTCATTCTATGTCGATTCATGCATCTGAATTATCAGACAAAAGAGGAGTTATCCACAGTTTCCCGTGGATAACTCCTCTTTTGTTGGGGATAAGTGGAATTACTTTGCAAAATTTGTCGTTACATTTTCATCCTCTTTATCACCTTCAACCGTGTAAATTCTTCTCTTTCCTTCTCCTCCAGCGCATTACTGATCGTATGCACCAGATTCGTATACATCGGTATCGTAATATTCTTAAGCGCATTCGCCCGCTTCTGTGTCTTCTTGATATTTGTGGCCAGACGGTACGCCGAGTTCTCCACCTCAGCCAGCTTGATCGTAAGTTCCTTCACTTCCCGGAAAGCTTCTCTTGCAATATCCACCGACTCATGTGTCGTGCTGAACGAATACGTCAGATCATTCTGCTTCGCATCATACTTGATGTGCGGGATCTCCGTTCCCATGATGCTTCTGGTCTGCATCTTCAGCGAATCCTCTATTGGAACAGTAAATGCCAGTTCCTGAACTTTACTGATCCCGTGTTCGATATTGGCACGCTGCAGGCAGGCATATGCTTTTGTAAAGGTTGCATCGATCTCTTCCTGAATGTCTTTCGCCTCATCGATCAGTCCCATCAGCTCTTTCAGAAGAATATTCCGCTTTTTATCCATCAAGTCATACCCCTGACGTGCAAGCATCAGAGAATTCTTTGCAAGCATCAGATTTCCCTTGGTAGGAAATTCTCTCGGATCCATATGCATCCCTCCTACTCTTCTGTCTCCAATGTCTCTTTCGTATCCTTCCAATACTTCTCAACCAGCTTCGTATCAATACGGTCCAGTTCTTCCTTCGGCAGAAGTCCAAGCAGTTCCCAGCCAAGATCCAGCGTCTCCATCATCGTCCGGTTCTCCGCCGGTCCCTGGCCAATATAGCGTCTCTCGAATTCTTCACCGAACTTCAGATACTGTTTATCGATTGGTGACAATTCATCTTCTCCGATAACCGAAGCCAGATTTCTCGCCTCTCCAACCTTTGCATAGGCAGAGAATAACTGGTTCGCAAGATCCTGATGATCTTCCCTGGTATATCCTTTTCCGATGCCGTCCTTCATCAGTCGTGACAGCGATGGCAGGATACTGATCGGTGGATAGACTGCCTGCCCGTGCAGATTACGGTCCAGTACGATCTGTCCTTCTGTGATATATCCGGTAAGGTCAGGGATCGGATGTGTAATATCATCATTCGGCATGGTCAGAATCGGAAGCTGTGTTACGGAACCATTTGCCCCGTCCACAATACCGGCACGTTCATAGATCGTGGCCAGTTCACTGTATAAATATCCCGGATATCCTTTTCTTGACGGAATCTCGCCACGGGAAGAAGACACTTCACGCATGGCTTCCGCAAAGGAAGTCATATCCGTCAGGATAACCAGAATGTGCATATTTTTCTCAAATGCCAGATATTCCGCTACCGTCAGCGCAACCTTCGGCGTGATCAGACGCTCCACCACTGGATCATTTGCCAGATTCAGGAACATACACACATGATCTGCCACACCGCTTTCCTCAAATGTCTTACGGAAGAATTCTGCCACGTCATGCTTGACTCCCATCGCACCGAATACAACCGCAAACTGTTCATCCGAATTGTCTCCAAGTGAAGCCTGCTTTACAATCTGTGCCGCGAGCTGGTCATGCGGCAATCCGTTTCCCGAGAATATCGGAAGCTTCTGCCCGCGAATCAGTGTCGTCAGACCGTCAATCGCCGAGATTCCGGTACGGATATAGTTTCGTGGATACTCCCGTCTGACAGGATTCAACGGAAGTCCGTTTACATCCCTTTTTTCTGCATCTGCAATCGGACCAAGTCCATCGATCACTTCCCCGATTCCGTTAAATGTACGTCCCAGCATTTCCTCCGATACAGTAACTTCCATCGGATGTCCCGTAAGTCTTGTATGGGTATTATCCAGTGACATATTTTCTGTCCCTTCAAATACCTGGATCACAGCCTTGTCTTCATCCAACTCCACGATACGCCCCATTTTCCTCGTATTATGATCTACAATAAATTCTACGATCTCATCGTAAAATGCATTTTCCACGCCTTCCAGCACGACGAGAGGGCCATTTATACTGCTCAGTCCAAGATATTCTATTGCCATCTTACGTCCCTCCCTTTACGCATTCTTCTCGATGACGCGGTTATAGAAGTCATCAATGTCTAATTTATACAGATCCAGTAACTGCAGGTTGTCATTCGGCACATCATACTTGATCGCAATGACCTTTTCAAATATACCTTCCGCCTTCAGTACCGACATCGGCATTCCCATTGCCACCAGTTTCCTGCTGGTCTTATACAGATACAGGATCACGTCCATCATCTTGAACTGCTTCTCCAGCGATACGCACGTATCATCCTTATGAAATGCATTCTGCTGCAGGAATCCCAGACGGATCACCTTTGCGATCTCCAGGATCAGTTTCTGATCATCCGGAAGCACATCCCCGCCGATCAGTTTTACAATCTCCATCAGACTGCTCTCCTGGTTCAGGATCGCCATCAGACGGTTCCTGTAATCAACAAATTTCGGCGACACATGATCCGAATACCAGCCGCTTAAGTCATTCAGATATTCACTGTAACTCGTCAGCCAGTGGATCGCAGGGAAATGTCTCGCATACGCCAGGGATTTATCCAGTCCCCAAAAGCAGCGCACGAAACGCTTCGTATTCTGCGTAACCGGCTCGGAGAAATCTCCCCCCTGCGGAGACACCGCTCCGATGATAGAGACAGATCCGGTTGCACCATTTAATGTCTGCATCATGCCGGCTCTTTCATAGAATGCCGACAGTCTCGATGCCAGATATGCCGGGAACCCTTCCTCCGCCGGCATCTCTTCCAGTCGTCCGGACAGCTCACGCAGTGCCTCTGCCCATCGGGATGTCGAGTCCGCCATGATCGCCACATCATAACCCATGTCACGGTAATATTCCGCCAGTGTAAGTCCGGTGTAAATGGATGCCTCGCGGGCAGCCACCGGCATGTTCGAGGTATTGGCGATCAACGTCGTTCTGTCCATCAAAGGATTTCCTGATTTCGGATCGACCAGTTCTGAAAACTCTTCCAGAACCTGCGTCATCTCATTTCCACGCTCGCCACATCCAATATATATGATAATATCCGCATCCGACCATTTTGCGATCTGATGCTGGGTCATCGTCTTACCCGTTCCGAATCCTCCCGGGATCGCAGCCGTTCCACCTTTTGCAATCGGGAACATCGTATCCAGAATTCGCTGTCCTGTTACCAGCGGCACACTTGCCGGGAATCTCCGGCTCACCGGTCTCGGTACACGGATCGGCCAGTGCTGTGTCATCGAAAGTTCCCGTTTTTCTCCATTAAACAATTCAATCGTAACCAGCGTCTCATCAATCGTATATTCACCATCCGGAACCACAGATATAACAGTTCCTTCCACTCCCGGAGGAACCATACATTTGTGCACGATAGCCCGCGTCTCCGGCACTTCCGCAATGATCGTTCCACCCTGTACCATATCGCCTTCCGCCACTGTGATATGCGTCTCCCAGAGCTTCTGGCGGTCCAGTGCATCCACACTGACACCACGGGTGATAAATGCCCCGCCCTTGTCAGCGATCCGCTCCAGCGGTCTCTCAATACCGTCAAAGATATTATTCAGGATACCGGGTGCCAGCGTAACCGACACTGCCGCTCCCGTACCTTCCACAAGTTCTCCCGGATGCAGTCCGGAAGTCTCCTCATACACCTGTACCGTCGTCCGGTCCTTATCCAGGGAAATGACTTCGCCAACCAGCTTTTCCTCTCCCACATGGACCATTTCCGACATCTTAAAATCCGTCTTTCCTTTCAGGTAAATGACCGGGCCGTTGATGCCATATATCTTTTCTGTCTTTCCGCTACTCACCCTTTACACCTCCCCGGAACCGGAATTTCTGGTATTCATTTTCCAGTGCCCCTTTGAATGCATAATCCACCAGAACATTCTTCTCAGGCACAACCGCACGCACACCGCCGATGAAATCCACTTTGCTGATCGTCAGCGTCATTCCCGTGCGCTCCTCCAGATATGTCTTCTTATCTGCATCGGACGGATTGATATAGATCGTCATCGCCATCCCGGATGCAAACTGTGCTGCTTTCTCTATATAACGGATCAGAACCTCTTTATACTCTTCTGTTCTCATAAATGCCAGAAGCTTTAACTGTACTTCTTCGAACAGTTCTGTCTTAAGTTCTGTCTGTATCTTACCCATCTCACGTTTTAATTCAAGCTGCGCCTTTGACATCGCCATATTCAGCTGCTGTTTTGCAGTCACACTCTCCGCACGCACTCTCGTCTCCGACTGCCGTCTGGCTTCGATCTGGTGCTGCTCGAACACACTTCTCAGCGCATCCTCATGCTGCTTTATGATCGCATTCGCCTCTGCTCTTGCCTCTTCCATCGCTGCCGTGCGAATATGCGTGATCTTTTCTTCGTTTGTCAAATGTGCCACCTTCTTCCTGTCTATAATTTCAACCCTATCGCTTCATTTACATACGACGTGATAAAATCTTTCTTACGTCCGGTCCCGTGTCTGTCAGGAATCTCGATCAGAAGCGGCATTGCCCGCTCCAGCTTGATCTCGTCAATCAGGTCCGGGAATTCTCTTCCGAATTTCTCTGTCAACAGAATCACACCTACATCTTTATCCTCCATGGCATTCTCGATCGCACACCGGAGTTCTTCTCTTTCATGTACCACGATTCCGTCTACCCCTGCGAGACGCATTCCTGTCAGAGTATCGATATTATCACTGATCAGATACATCTTCATCTTACAATTTACCCAAGATCATGAAGGAGATGATCAGTCCGTACAGACACACACCTTCTGCAAGACCTACGAAGATCAGTGACTTACCAAGTGCACTGGAATCTTCACTAATTGCACCCAGAGCCGCACTTGCTGCACTTGCAACGGCGATACCACCGCCGACGCAGGAAAGACCGGTTGAAAGTGCTGCTGCCAGGTATCCGAATCCTGTTGCGTTCGACGCCGTATTGCCGGCTGCTTCCGCTGCCTGTACCGGATCTCCCGCAAAAAGCATGATCCCCGCGATCAGAACAGTGCTGAAGAAAAAGAATATATTTGTGCCAATAGCCCTCTTATAACGCTTCTTCGTCCTCTGTCCGATCAGAAAATATCCAAATGGAATTACAATACTCAGCAACAATGTTACAACGAATAATACTCTAACTGTCAGGCTCATATTTTTGTCCTCCTGTAAATATATCTTTGAATTTTATTACTTTCTGTCACTCTGACTGTGGAACGGCTTAAATTCCCGTCCGGTTCCTTTATAGAAACGGCTGAACATCTCATAGTATTCCAGACGCAGTACCTGGATACCGACGACCAGACCTTCCAGTCCGCACACCAGCACATTTCCAAGCACGAACACGATCCAGTTCGTGTGTCCCGCACTTGCGCCCGATAACATCAGCACAACCTCCATCATCGCCGCATGACTGACGGCAAATGCACCGATACGCACATAAGAAATGGTATTGGAAAAATAACTCAGCATCGTCTCGAACAGTTCGAAGAACGCCTGCACGAAGAACATCACCTTTCCCTCTTCCATCTTCTTATGCTGCTTTGTCACCAGATTGCCCAACGGTTCCTTGAATACGAACAAGAGCACCGGAACCCCCAGGAAAATTACCATCATGATATTACCCGGAACCTTATGTCCCGTCATATAAAGCACGATCGTCAGCACCAGGAATCCGTAGAACACCAGTCCCGCGATTCCATTATGGGAAAATAACATATTTTCCACATCATGACTCTTGATCGAATTGATCACGTTAAAGATCATCACCAGGATATTCAGTCCCATGCCAAATGCAATGGCAACCACAAATACTGTGTTGAGCTGTCCGATAAACGGCAGGTTCGTCATCGCATCCACCGGCCTTAACCAGCGTGCCTGTATCACATCTTCAAATCCGAAGATACTTCCGAACATGAATCCAAAAAATGTCGAGAACAGTCCCGCAATGGATATGATCCCTGCCAGGTTGATCTTCTTGATCAGATACAAAAGCCCGCCGAATACAAACAGACATAAGCCCTGCCCGACATCCCCGAACATCGCACCGAAGATAAATGTATACGTCAGTGCCACAAACATCGTCGGATCTATCTCATCATTTGCCGGAAGTCCGTACATCCGTATGAACATCTCGAATGGCTTGAAGAATCTTGGATTCTTAAGCTTCGTCGGCGGTTCTCCGAAAAACTTCTCCTTATCTTCTTCTACAACAACGAATACCTTATCATCGTTCTTCGATTCCGCCAGGAATTTTTTCACATCTTCTTCACCCATCCAGCCACACAGGATGTAATAATCTTCTTTATTATCTCCCTCTTCGATCCTTGCCGCCAGCTTACGTACATCAAAGTTTGTAGACAGTTCTTCCAGACGCCTTTTCGCACCACGGAGCTTTGCGGCATTCTTCGCCATCAGCTCCCTGATCTGTTTTTCTATCTCTGCAATCTCTTTTTGCTTTTCTTCGATTGCCTTTTCAAGCTCTTCACAGGCCTGCTCCGGTGTTCCTATGTACTCGGACGGAATTGCAATCCTTTCAAAATGCAAAGAATTGAATACCGAATCTACTTTACTGGAATCTGCATTCGATACGAAATAACATCCGTACACATAATTTTCATTCCTTATGCCTTCGATAAATACCGCATTCAAATCATCAAACAAATATTTCTCCAGACGTTTGTAATAATTCACATCCACCCGGCCGAAACGTACTTTCATGTATTTGTACTTCAGTGATTTCTGCATATCCAGTTCCAATGTCCGGAACGGCTCCATGATCAGAAGCTTTTCTTTGTATTCCTCTACCTGTTTCTTCGTTAACTCTTTCTTTTCCACAAGATCCAGATAGTCATGATTGACATCCCGGATCAGACTCAGCATATCATCCTGGTTCATCGATACATCGATTCGCTGGTCTTCATCAGATAACAATGCGTTAAACTGTTCTGCCTTCGCAAGCGGCTCTTTGTATGGATTGACTTCCACAAAAGGCTGCAGGTTGTCGGTCGTCTTAAGCTCCGCCGCCGCATTTTCAAGCTGCATCTCGTATTTGGACAGATACACCTCACAGACACGGTCGATGTCATTCTTCGGTCCGCTGATGCTTAAGAACTTCATCTTAACAATCATTGATTCACACCTCCTAAGTATCCTAATGTCTCTCCCTTTGTCAAACCGTAACGGATACACTCAAGGGCTGTCGTTAGTTTATAGATTTCTTCTTCTTTCAGAAACAGATACGTATTGACGATTGCGATCGAATACGGATCATTTCTTTTATCGGTCAGGTACAATTTCCGCAGACAATCACGGTACATCTGTTCCAGTGTCTTATCTGCCTGCATATAATCATACTTTCCCGCATAGTACGTTTTTCCCACTTCGTTTTCGAACTGTTCCAGTGTCGGAGTCTCTACCAGGCTCTTGAACTCTTCCACACGAACCCGGTAATGAATCGGGATCGTCATCGAATAAATGTCCGGCGGGAGCATATGATAATACTTCTTCGCACGGTAGATCCACTGTAGATTCAGAAGGTCGATCTTCGTTCCGTAATCTTTTAAAAATATCTTCTGTTCATGTCCTTTCAGAACCCTTTTTCCCTTTTTCCACATGGTGGAAAAATAATACAAATCCAGTGCCAGATCATAATCAAAAAGCGTTCCCGCTCCGGAATCTTTAATTCTGGCAAGTGCATCATAATACTCCGTATCCCGTAAGTTATCCACAAGCTCATCAATATTTTTCGAAGTTATCAACCGGTCAATGGAAATCTGTGAATATCTGTCAAAAAACTCTTTCTTATATTCCAGGTCAAACGGCTTGTCATAATGATTGAACACAATTCTCAGACAATAATTGATCAGATCAATCTCATAACGTTTCCAGTATAATTTTAAGAATGTCTTCTGTTTCATTCCGGCAAAACGGAAGAGTCTCGAATAATCATCGAACAGAGACTGATACAGGATCTTCTCCACATTTCCCCTGTGATACAGAGAAATGTCCATCCGGTTCACATAAGGTGCATACGCCGTCTTGTCTTTCAGATATTCAATTGCTTCCGTTACTGTCCCAAGTCCGGCAATTGTGTCATAATCCTCCGCTGCCAAAAGCTTTGCCGACATTGCACGTACCTTTGTCGTAATCCCACTGTAAGCCATCACATTTCCCATACACTACACCTCGATCATATGTCTTACGATTTCCTCTGCATAAATCTCGTGATTTTCTTCATATTCCTGCTTCAGCGCATCAATTGCAGTCTGGTTCTTCTTCCGTTCCCGGTCCAGGACCTTCTCTACTTCCTGCTGCGACTTTTCTTTTATCTTCTCCAGTTTTTTCTGTGTCTCTTCTTCCAGATCCCGGTCAAATTGATCTCTTTCTTCCTGTATCTGTCTTTCAATTTCACTCTTCTGCTGTCTGGCATGCTCTACGATCGTCTCCGCCGTTGTCTCTACTTCAGCCAATTTTTCAATTACAGAGTTCATAAGCCGCCCTCCTTTTCGCACATTTCACAACAAATAATTGTTATTTTTTTATCCATGTTATAATAATACACCTATTTTTTAAAATTACCACAATTATTTTGTATATATTGTATTATTTCTTCTCAATTCTTCTGACAATTTCTGCTTCCATTGACTTTTTCCTGCACAGACGATAAACTAAGAACGATTTGCAAATCCAGTGATTATAAGGAGGAATACACGTATGCGTCTTAGAAATATACCACGTGCAGAGAGCGTTCTCGAAGCCTGCAAAGAAGTTGTGAAAGATCCGGAAAGCTTACGCGGAAACTGGAACCAGACGTTTAAAAAAGAGCAGCCCCTGCATATCGAGATCGGCATGGGAAAAGGTCAGTTTCTTCTGACCCTGGCAGCCAAAAACCCACAGATCAACTACATCGGCATTGAGCGTTATTCCAGCGTTCTGCTGCGTGCCGTTGAGAAATTCCAGGAACTGGAAGCAGAGGGGAAAGCTCCTGCCAACATCCGGTTCATCTGTATGGATGCAAATGACCTGCCAACCGTATTTGCCCCGGCAGAAGTATCACGTATCTACCTGAACTTCTCCGATCCGTGGCCGAAAGCCCGCCATGCAAGAAGAAGACTGACTTCCAATGAATTCTTCAAGCTTTATGACCAGATCCTGACCGCAGATGGAACGGTAGAATTCAAGACCGACAACCGGCCGCTCTTTGACTTTTCAGTAGAAGAACTCGAAACTTCCGAACTTTTCGTTCTGGATCAGCTATCTTATGATCTTCATAACGACAGTACGATGAATCAGGGCAATATTATGACTGAATATGAAGCCAAGTTCTCTTCTATGGGCAATCCGATCTGTAAACTGATCGCAAAGCGCAGATAACATGCTGCAATATCCGGACTTATATACCGATCCTGTCTGCCTGCACTTCTTCCCTTTCCTTTCATATATTAATAGAAAGCATATCTTATGCTCCTGTTTCTTATGGGAAAGGGTGGAAGCTTATGTTACATCTGACGACACAGAACTTTGATATCTGCCGGATGAACCACTGGCAGTTTTCTTCCGATACACCGGCAAAGGCTGGACCGGAGCATCCCACACTGGCTGTAGTCATGTTCTACGCTGTCTGGTGTGGAAAATGTGCAATGATGCGCCCTGTCATAGAAGATCTGGAAAAGAAATATCAGAAGAAATATTTCGGCAGCATCTGCTTTTTTGAAGTAGAGACCTCTGAATCCGCACTTCTTGCTGCGCAATATCAGACCGCTCTTCTTCCGGCATTTCTCATTTTCAAAGACCGGGAACTGATTGCCACCATGCAGGGAATGATACCGCAAAAGGAGCTGGACTCACGCCTGCAGAAGTTGTTGACTGTGCAGATGCGGACGCAATCTACAGAAAATCTTTAGAAATAGTTAATTTATATTTTCTAGGAAAACACACTGTTTTATGTTATATTAAAAAAGTAACAGGGATAAAAATATTTAATAAAAAGGGGGCATGGTGAACACACCACGCATTATGAAAAAATTAAAAAGAGCATTACCAGTTGCCATGGCAATCGTACTTGGATCTACCGCGGCACCACTGGTTGTAAGAGCAGATTCATCCAAAGTTGTAACACTTGGTGCCAATCTGACTGATTCACAGAAGAATTCTATGTATGAGTATTTCGGAACTTCATCTGACAAAGCAGAAGTCATCGAAGTTACCAATGCAGACGAAAGAAAATATCTGGAAGGAGTCGCTCCTGACGAACAGATCGGTACCCGTACCTACAGCTGTTCTTATGTAGAACCGACCACAAGCGGCGGAATCCAGGTAAAGGTTTCCAACTTAACTTATGTTACAAGCTCTATGATCTCCAGTACGCTTCTGACATCCGGTGTTGAGAACTGTAATGTCGTTGCCGCTTCTCCGATCGAAGTATCCGGAACCGGTGCACTGACAGGTATCATGATGGCTTATGAGAAAGCCACCGGAACAACTCTGAATGACAATCAGAAAGCAGCTGCGACCGATGAACTTGTCACCACCGGAAACCTGGCCAATGACATCGGCCAGGACAAAGCAGAAAGTGTCATGAACGATGTAAAAAAAGATGTGATCGAGGGCGGATTAACGGATGCAGATGACATTCAGGACGCAGTTGAAAACGCTGCCAAGGATAACAACGTCACGCTGACACAGGAACAGATCGACAAGATCTCCGATCTGATGAAAAACATTTCCCAGTATGACTATGATGTCAAAGCTCTGAAGAATACATTAGATAACATTGACGGAAAGAGTGGCGGATTCTTCTCCAACCTCTGGAGTTCCATCAAAGGTATCTTCGGCGGCGATGACAGTTCCGATGGCGGAATCATTAACGGCACGGATGACAGCGCACTCGGTGATGATGTCGTAACTAACAGTACACTGGATTCTTCCGACAATTCTTCCAACAGCACAGACAGTTCAGATGCCGCTTCGGATGATACTTCGGATGACAACAGTGATAACAGCGGATTCTGGGGCAAGATCAAGAAGTTCTTCAAAGATCTGTTCGGTGGAAGCAATTCTAAGAAAGACGACACAGACAAGAGTAACGATGATGCCATTACAGAAGATAACTCTGATAACACTGATGAGCCGTCTGGCGACACACAGAACGATTCTCTGAACAACGATGCTGATTCTTCAGATGACAGCACAACAGACAACTCTGCTGATGATTCTTCATTGAATGACAGTACAGATAACCAGTCTGATAACCAGAGCAACACACAAAACAGCAGTGAATCCGATGCTTCTGGTTCCGATGCTTCTGATTCCTCAGCCGACAGTTCTTCCAACTAAATACAGTCATTAATAAAGATGTATAGTAAAACGAAAAATGCCGGGAAGTTTCAACGCTTCCCGGCATTTTTATCCGCAGGCATCAAAGTTTTTTGCCACTGACTTCATATAATTAAAACTCGAATACAGCAACTCCGTAAGGCGGCAATTTGTATGCGAATGAATACGGTCTTCCATCACATTCTTTCTTCTCCGCTTTGTATATCTTCTTACGATCTGCTCCGGTTCCGCCGTATTTCTCCTCATCACTGTTCAAGATCAGTTTATACTGTTTCTTTCTCGGCACTCCGACTCTGTAATCATCTCTTGCCATCGGCGTAAAGTTGCAAACGAACAACAGATTCTTCTTTGCACCTTTCGAATGTCTCATAAAGCTGTAGATACTTCTGTATCCGTCATCCGCATTGATCCATTCGAATCCTTCCCAGCTCTGATCCATCTCATACATTGCCTTATGCCTCTTATACAGGTGTAAGAGGTCTTTTACCCACATCTTCATCTGCTGATGTTCCGGTTCGGCCAGCAGGAACCAGTCCAGTTCCCGTTCTTCACTCCATTCACGAAGCTGTGCAAATTCCTGTCCCATAAACAGAAGTTTCTTTCCTGCGTGTCCCATCATAAATGCATATCCGGCTTTCAGATTCGCATATTTATCAAATCCAAGTCCCGGCATCTTATTCAACATCGAACACTTGAGATGTACCACCTCATCATGCGACAATACCAGAATATAATTCTCACTGTATGCATAACTCATGGCAAATGTCATCAGATGATGGTTATCCTTTCGGAAATATGGATCCAATTTCATATATTCTGTGAAGTCATGCATCCATCCCATATTCCACTTCAGACTGAATCCCAGTCCACCTTCTTCTACATCTCCGGTAACCTGCGGCCATGCCGTAGATTCCTCTGCGATCATAAGTGCTCCCGGATTTCTTCCAAGTACAACAGAATTCAGATGTCTGAAGAAATCGATTGCCTCCAGGTTCTTATTATCACCATATTTGTTTGCAACCCATTCTCCGTCCTTCCGTCCGTAATCCAGATACAACATCGAAGCAACCGCATCCACACGCAATCCGTCTATATGGAACTTCTCAACCCAGAATAACGCATTTGAGATCAGGAAGTTCCGTACTTCATTCTTTCCAAAATCAAATACTTTCGTTCCCCAGTCCGGATGTTCTCCCAATCTTGGATCTGCATATTCGTACGTCGGTGTTCCGTCAAAATCTGCCAGTCCATGTGCATCCTTCGGGAAATGTGCCGGTACCCAGTCGAGAATGATACCGATTTTATTTCTATGCAGATAATTGATCATCCATGCAAAATCTTCCGGCGACCCATATCTGGATGTCGGTGCATAGTATCCGGTCACCTGATATCCCCAGGATCCGTCAAACGGATGCTCGGCAATTCCCATCAGTTCCACATGTGTGTAACCCATTTCTTTTATGTATTTGGTAATTGCCCTGGCAAATTCTCTATATGTATAGAATCCTTCATCTTCCCTTCCCGGGTGACGCATCCAGGAACCAATGTGTGCCTCATAGACAGACATTGGCTCGTGCTTATGATTCCAGGTCTTTCTACGTGTCATCCACTCTGTATCTGTCCATTTGATATTCTCAATATCTGTGACCCTGGATGCTGTTCCAGGTCTTAACTCCGCATAATTGGCATATGGATCTGCCTTAAATATCTGTTCTCCCGAATAAGTCTCGATACAATATTTATACATCTGATCCTTCTTCACACCTGGTATAAAACAGGTATAGATCCCGAGCGGCTCTTCCCTCTTCATCGGATTTGCCTCTGTATCCCATTCATTGAACTCTCCGACTACCGATACCGCCTGCGCATGCGGTGCCCACACTGCAAAATACACACCTTTTTGTTTTCCGTTCTGTACCAGATGTGCGCCCAGCTTCTCATAAATCTCATAATGATTGCCCTGTCCGAAAAGGTATTGATCCAATTCACCTATTTCATATGGTTTTTTCTTTTTTTCAGCCATAATTACCCCTCGCATTCTGCTGCATATTTATAAGAACATTATACTTTACAAACAGGCAAAAAGAAAGAGCTTTGACCGTTTAGTTTGTCAAAACTCTTTCAAAATCCGACCTGTAAATCCTGTTCCCGACAGCTTCTTACAGGTATTCGTTTTTGTTAAATTCTAAAGTCTTCTTCTTTCAGAATAATTCTGTCAGAATCGTCGGTTCCCTTGCCGAATACTCTTCGTGCAAGATGTTTTACATTTGCTTTCTGTGAATGTGAGATTGCTTCATCCATGATCTCTTTTACTTCAGCAACTGATACTGCATGATCTTCTCTCTGCATTACATCGATACGGCTGTACAGTGCAAGGATTCCCATCTCATCCAATTTGTATCCATTCTCTTTCGCATATGTCTGACCGAATGTTACCAGCTCATCATTGATGAATACCGGAAGCTCCAGCTTAGAACTGAACTTCTTCTTGAATTCCGGGTTTGCTGTCATCAGACGCTCCAGAGGTTTTCTCTGATCTTCCAGTACAAAGAGCAATTCTCCTGTCTTCTTCTCCATAAGATAATTTAACTCTTTTACAGTTCTCGCATTCAATTTTCCTGCATGCTCTATGATGATCGCTCCGCCGCGCAGCTTCTGAATAATATTCGTAAGCTCTTTCTTATTAAGCGAATCACCTGTAACGATTGCTACTTTACCCTGTTTCAGACTTCTCTGTTTCTGAATTGCTTTTACAATATCAACCGCAAGGACTGTCTTACCAGATCCTTTTCTACCAATCACAAGAAGGTTACCCGTCTTGGATGTTCCTTCTCTCTGTGCCCTTCTGTCGTTATCCAGTACTTCAACGATCTGTTCGCTCATTCCTCTTACCGGTACGAAATATGAGAACAGCTTCTTCTGTTCTTCTGTAAGTCCGGCTTTCAGACCAATCTCACTTGTAGCACTCAAATCATATCTTCCGGTTACAACAAATCCTGTATCGAATGGAACGCCGCCTTTAGATTTCTTGATTCTTGCCTGAATCTCTTCTTCTGATGGCTCTTCGATTTCTAACTCTTCATCCGCTTCTTCGTCGTCTTCAATCTCTAAGTCTTCGTCATCAAAATCTGTCTCTTCATCGTCTACATCTGCAAAATCATCGTCGAAGTCTTCTTCTTCGTCATCTACATCCGCAAAATCAGCATCGAAGTCTTCTTCTTCAAAATCGGCTTCTTCAAAGTCTTCATCCTCAAAGTCTTCCTCTTCAAAATCAGCTTCTTCAAAGTCTTCATCTTCAAAGTCTTCCTCTTTGAAATCAGCTTCTTCAAAGTCTTCATCCTCGAAATCAGCTTCTTCAAAGTCTTCATCCTCAAAGTCTTCATCTTCAAAATCAGCTTCTTCAAAGTCCTCATCTTCAAAGTCTTCATCCTCAAAGTCTTCATCTTCGAAATCAGCCTCTTCAAAGTCTTCATCCTCAAAGTCTTCATCTTCGAAATCAGCTTCTTCAAAATCTTCATCACCGAAATCGGCTTCTTCAAAACTGCTTCCACTCATATCGATTCCGCTAAGTTCTTCTTCGATTCCTTCAATGAAGTCTTCTTCCGTTTCCGAACCATCTTCAAAATCCTCTTCATAGAGTTCTTCTTCCGACTCTTCATTTCCCATTTCTTCCATCAGACGTACAATATCATCCGGAATTCTCTGTGTCTTGCTTATCGGTTCTGCCTCTTC
>OHAC01000136.1_pt1 | contig 76867 bp, 61 predicted proteins | sample 1577051 | NCBI WGS metagenome assembly OHAC01 (sample SAMEA3541499, study PRJEB24748) | human gut metagenome | biome: human gut; feature: human-associated habitat; material: faeces | place: China | collected 2012 | reverse complement strand
CCTCATCAATACACTTTACCTCACCTGTGGCGAGAAACTTCTCATAATAGGAATTGTCCTCACCACGGTAAATAATTGATTCGTTTTTATCTTTCTTGATTTTCTTTTCTTTAATTAGCTTGGTTTTCTCTGCTCTGATACGCTCAAGAAGTACAGATGCAGGTTCGTCATTAGGATCTTGCGGTACAAGTTTTCCTTGTATCGCCCACTGTAATATACTGTTTTTTAATTGCTTTCCATTCATCGTATTCTAACAGATTTAGAAGTTTTCGTCTTTCTGTTTTTCCTTCAAATAAAACTGATATAACTTTTTTCCTATTTTATCTTTTTTGAAGGTACGTTCATGATTCATAGGTGTCATAGACAAACGAATTTTCGCCACACCTTCATTCAATATTTCGAACTGCTGTGAAGTAATACTAAATTGAGCTGTAGAACTTATTTCTGTAATTGGGATTACAATATTTCCACTTATAACACCTGTAGATTGACTTCCATTACCAATTACAGTCCCTCGTAGTTCAAGATATTTACCTGTGAATGTCCGAATTTTCATAGTTGGTTCAGCGAGGAAATTCATCCTGTCTGAGCACACTGTAGCTACTATTGAATAAATTGTGTCCTGTTTAGTCACACTATACTCCATGCTGCAACCTTCGGCTGCAAATGCTTTATAAATATAACCCACTGTTTGTGCTTTAGCGTTGAGCCCTAAAATGACACAGAACAGTAATAATATAATCTTTATAATTTTCATATTTAATCTTGTTTGTAATCCTCTCCATGTATTCCCAGTTCTCCTTTGCTCATTGCATTGGCAATATCTATTTTCAGTTCTTCGTCATAATCCTTACTGGTCATAAAACTATTGACGATGCGTAGCAACAAATCTTGGTCAATATTCGATGCAGCCACATGATAAATGATAGATTCCAATGTGCGCATACAGATGCAAGCGTGCCAGTAGTAATTATTCTTGTGTAAAAAGTAAGCACCCAAAGTCAGCGCAATACGCTTATTTCCATCATTGAAGAAGTGTCCAGAACAGAATCTATACATCAGATAGGTTAGTTTGTCAGCAATGGTCGGATAGTATAAATCGTTTTGCACAAAATCCAGTGTTGCACGAATACCGCCTTCATCACGTACTCCTTCAAAGCCACCATCACTGGCATCAATCATTTTGCCATAGATGTTTAAGACTTCATCGTAGCCCATGTAAATAATTCCCTTACTCATCTTCTGCCTGCTTTAAGCGTTTAAGCACATCTTTATTGTCCGCTAAGATACGGTCAAAATCAATAGACTGATCGCCGATAAATCGTTCAAACTCTTCAGGAGTAACAGCTTGCAGATAATCTGCTATATTACCATGATACGCATCTCGGAAACTGAAATCTCTTGAAGCCATTTTGGTTCTGGTATCATTTAAATAAGGTTTCTGCATCGGATGTTCGGCAAGTTCATTCACAATGCACTCTACCTCATCAATAGTAAGTCTTTTACAGCCATTTTCCTTGAATCGTTCACTGATAGCAGCCCCAACACCGTTTTCAAAAGAAGAAATTACCAATAGTACCTCTGAATACAACGTGTGTCGAACATTGTCCTTAGAATCCAACCTTAACACTTCTCGGTATTCCTTGGCATTCTCCTTGAAAACAGCCTTGTAGATGAAATCTGTAATTTGAGAATACTTGTATGTAGGATGTCCATCCACGTATTGATTGATAGCAGAAGTTAGGTTTTTACGATAGTTTTCTTCTGTGATTGCAGCAGGAAGATAATGCACATCTCTGCGGTTAATATATTTAGTCCCTCCACCTGTCTTCTCGTTGATGGTAGTAATCACAAAATCTAAGATAAGACTACGGACTTTTTTAGCTTTCTCACTCTCTGTAAGCAGCATACCTATATTTAAGAAAGAGCGGAAATTAAATAATCCGAGCTGTGTTGTTTTGCTCGCCTCATTAATAAGGTGAGCAAATTCTAACTTTAGCTCTTTCAATTGTTTACCCTTGCATAAAAAATATCCATTATGCTTTAATTCCTCGGAATTTGATTGCAGATAACGGTCTATTGTAGATATATCAACCTGATAAAAATCAGCAACCATTTTTTTTGTAAAGCGATATTCTCCATCAAAGAGCATCCCTTCTATGTCAAGATACTCCTGTACCTTACTGACCGCAAAACGGTTGTTAAGTACATTTTGTCTTTCTATGTTTGAGATTGTCAAATCTTTCATATCCCTTCACAATTATCTGTTACACGATTTTACCTCTATACCGAGAATCTTTTGAATCTCAGAAAGTGTTTTGTCTATTTCATGGTCGAGTGCAGCACGTTTCTCAAAATACTGTTTGAGTAATTCTGCCGGAGGGAGTATTTCTTCTTCCTCTTTCGGAAATTTGCACTGGTCAAAATTGCAATCCAAGTCTATCAGCTGTTGAGCTGTAAATACACGACTTTTTTCTCCCACTTCATCATCGATTATCTCTTTTCGGTCATTCCACCATTCCTGAATAGGCAGAGTATGCTCTACCTTCATGGGTTTGGTTTTTGAAAAGTGCTTGTAGCCTTCTGGCATATCCAGACGATAGAACCATGTCTCCTTTGTCTTGAATCCTTCTTCGCAGCCTTCGGCTTTTTCATTATTAAAAAATAGAATATTGGTAGCAATGGAAGTGTATGGGGAGAATATGGACCCCGGCAAACGAATAATAGTATGCAAGTTGAAATTACGCAAAAGATTCTCTTTAAGCGCAAGCTTTGCTCCATCTGTACCGAATAAAAAGCCGTCAGGAATAATCACTCCACATCTGCCACCAGCTTTAAGACGGTACATAATAAGAGCTATAAACAAATCCGCCGTTTCGCTTGAGCGGTAACGTAAAGGGAAGTTACTCTTTACGCTATCGTCCGTACTTCCTCCATACGGAGGATTCATACCGATAACATCCACTTTATCAGCTTCATTGAAATCCGTGACATTTGTTCCTAACGAATCACAGTGTGTTATATTGGGGGCTTCAATATCATGAAGCAACAAATTTGTGATGCTCAAAAGATAAGGCAATGGTTTCCATTCTTGACCAACAACCGCATTTTGCAACTTTTCACCATCTTCGGCAGAGCGTACACTTTTTGCCATATAATTAAGCGCAGACGTAAGGAATCCTCCTGTACCACTGGTAAAGTCGCCAAAGGTCTCACCCAACTTCGGAGCAAGCATCATTACGATAAAATCAGTCAGAGCACGAGGCGTATAAAATTCTCCTGCATTACCTGCCGATTGTAAGTCTTTTAAAATACCTTCATAAATATCTCCGAATGTGTGGCGGTCTTCTGCATCGTCAAATTCAATTTCATTTACTATGTTGATTACCTGACGCAAAAGCGTTCCGTTTTTCATATACTGGTTCAAGTCGGCAAATGTTTCTTGAACAATACTCTTGGCTCGTGGCGTATCGGCATTTACTGGAAGATTTTTCAATGTAGGAAACAGTTTCTCATTAACAAAAGATAGCAGAGCTTCACCTGTTAATGCCTGACCGTCTTTTTCATCAACTGCCCAATTACGCCAACGTAAGTTTTCTGGGATGATGGATTTATAATTAGCATCTTTGTATTCCCATGTTTCTTCCTGCGTGTCATAGACCTTTAAGAAGAACATCCAAGTCATTTGTTCGATTCTCTGTGCGTCACCATTGATACCTGCATCTTGTCGCATGATATTTTGGATTCGCTTTATAATGTTGTTTACTGCCATTTTTATGCGGTTTTATATATTTGATATTCAAGTTCTCTGACTGCCTTCTCAAATTCGAGCTTGCCGCCAAATAATTTCACAATCTTAGTAGGTTTACCAATGCTGTTGAATGGTGGTATTTCTAAAATATTCGCCTTTTCAAAGTCAAGAATGCCATTCTCTGCATATTTATCAAGAAGAGCCTCCAAGACTTCACGAGCTTTGCCTTCATACTTTCCGAAGTAGTTACGCTTCTTTACGTTGTTTGCCCTTTCTTTTCTTGTCAATGGTGGTTGGTCAAAAGCAACGTGGCATATCACATCAAAGATGTCTGCATCCTTCAGTGCCGGATTCGCTTCACGGACTGCATCTATCAGAATAGCATATTCCTTTAACTCGTCCATCACAGCTTGCTTACGTTCCGCTTCTGTCCATGTATGTATAAAATCATCAAGAGTCTGATAGTGGCGCAATAATTGCTTTCTTGCAAATGATTGAACGCTTTCCGTTCTCATTGTCTTGCCATCTTCTCCCAAGACAGATACTATTTCATGAGCAATACGAATATCCTTGCCGTTGATAAGATACTTTTCACGAGGCTCATAAACTGTTGGAGAATCTGTGGAAACAGGCGGATATGGCCTTGGCTTTTTTCCACCGCCTTTGGGTGGTTCAGGGTCGCCATCAAATGATGGGTCTTTGAATTTTGCCGTGGCATTGCGGAAGTCAAGTATTTCCAAATGCCACTTACCCTTATCTTTTCTAAGTCGTGTACCACGTCCGATGATTTGTTTAAATTCAGTCATAGAACCAATTTCTTTGTCTATGACAATTAATCCGCAAGTTTTGCAGTCCACTCCAGTAGATAGAAGTTCAGAGGTGGTCACTATCACTGGATAGGGTTCATCCACGCTGATAAAGTTATCTAATTGTTTTTTCCCTTCTTTATCCTCACCGACAATGCGTGTAACATAGTAAGGCGACTTTTTACACAAATCACTATTCATATTGATAAGTAGTGTTCGCATTTCGGCAGCTTCCTCTATATCAGGACAGAACACAATTGTTTTTGTCATACGCCCAATGTCATGCAACATTTGAGTGATTCTGTGTGCTACCACTTTGCGCCTTAGCTTGATAGCAAGGTCACGACCTATATTTTGTCTTTGATACAATTTCTGCTTGATTTCTTTGCCCCATAAATCCATTTCACCTTCTTCCGGAGTCCATCCTTGCAAATCAACGTTGATAAAGTCAGCAGTCACTCGATATGGAGCCAAAAAACCATCTTGTATTCCTTGGAGAAGTGAATAAGTATACACTGGTTCCCCAAAATAGTCCAAATTGTTTGCCCCCTCATCGGCCTTTGGAGTGGCAGTCATACCAATTTGGGTTGCCGAGCTGAAATACTCCAAAACTTTGCGCCATGCGGAATCATCTTTTGCGCTTCCCCGATGACATTCATCAACGATAATCAAGTCAAAGAAGTTTGGTTGCACCTCCAAGAACGGATCTGGCTTACCTTCTTTTCCGACCAACTGATGATATAAAGCCATATATACCTCGTATGATGAATCTATCTTTTCTTCACCCTCTCCAACAGAAGTTATCTTGGTCATAAACTTCTTGAATGGCTTAAAATCCTGAGCCATTGTTTGGTCTATAAGGATATTGCGGTCTGCAAGATAAAGGATTTTTTTCTTTGCTCCGCTTTTATGAAGACGATGAATAATCTGAAATGCCGTAAATGTTTTGCCAGTACCAGTAGCCATTACAACAAGTACACGTTGTTGTCCTCTTGCTATGGCTTCAACAGTACGGTCAACTGCTATACGTTGATAATATCTTGGTTCATGGCTATGTGCATCATAATAAAACGGTGTTTCTATTATGTTGAGTTCATCTAAAGTATAATTCTTAGATGCAAGATAACGGTTGTATAGTTCTTCTTCTGTGGGAAAATCCTCTAATTTGATTTCTGTTTCTTTTCCCGTGATAAAGTCATGCTCTAAGAAAGCATCTCCATTACTGGAGTAAGCAAATTTCAAGTCGAGGATTTGGGCATAATCTATAGCTTGCTGAATACCACCGCCAACTGCATGTTTATTGTCTTTGGCTTCAACCACAGCAATTGGCTTGCCATTATGATATAACAGGTAATCAGCTTTTTTACCCTCAGCTACCGAATGTTGGTTGCCAACAACAAGTACTCGACCATCCGTAAAATAGTACTCTTCACGCATATTTACACTTACTGCCCATCCTTTTTGTTGGAGCGCAGGAGTAATGAACAAAGTGCGTATCTCTTGTTCTTTAAGTTCTTTCTTGTTTACTTCCATAACAATACTCATTTATGGGTTATACTGCTGACAATCAAATTCTTCACATCAATATTAAGAACATTGGTTATATCAATAAGGATTCCAAAGTATGGCTGAGCAGAATTACAACACCATTTACTTATGATACAATTGAACTTTCCAATTTGCTCTGCAAGCCATTTTCTTATTTTTGTTGCTCAACAAATACCACTTTTTGCCTATTTTAAATTAGGCATGAAATAAAGAGTTTTAATCCAAAAGCAAATTTATATAAATTGCCTGACAGTATAAGCGACTTCCAATAAAATTATATTATAGGAAGTTATACTATATAAAACAATATGCTATTAACCATCTATCATACTTTTCCAAGATTCATCAACCGACACGCATATTCTACCAATCCACATACTCCAGCCACAATCTCCCTATATCACTGTCCCTCTTCCTTTATGCATTTGTAAAAAGACCTTTATGCATGTATGAAAAGCTGGCGGTCTTTTTCCAAAAGCTGGCGAGGTTTTTCCAAAAGGCCGCCAGCTTTCCAACCAAACACAATTATACGTGAGTAAATCTTTATAATTGTGTTGACCACTCTCTGCCCGGCACATTTACCTTTCCAAGCCTTCAGTACACTTCCGCTACTTTCCTATCAGAAACCATCCGGTTACCCATCTGTCATAATCTCCTCACAAGTGCCTCAGACACGACCTTTCTAAAGAAAATTTATGAAATGAAACCACAGTATGAAAGAATAATTGCAGTAATTTTGCCCCGTTTTTTAGCAACAACATCATGAAACCAATCATTCAAGTAAAAAGCTCACCCGGACTGTATCATGTGCTGGCCGTTCTCACTGTCGGTGTCTGGGGTACCACCTTTATTTCTACCAAAGTACTCATCGAGAACGGAATGCATCCTCAAGATATCTTCTTTCTCCGTTTTCTCATCGCTTACCTCGGCATCTGGCTCATCTCTCCCAAGAGAATCTTTGCCAAGAGCCTGCGTGACGAAGTGCTGCTGCTTTTATCGGGACTGACGGGAGGGACCTTGTATTTCCTGACGGAAAATACGGCACTCGGACTCACACAGACCACGAACGTATCTTTCATCATCTGTGCAACCCCTCTGCTCACTACCCTGCTGGCTCAGATGAGCAGCCAGAGGGAGAAGATCGGTTCCTCGCTGGTCATCGGCTCGCTAATTGCACTGGTGGGTGTAGGACTGCTTATCTTCAACGGAAGTTTCGTACTGAAGCTCTCCCCCGCAGGGGATTTACTGACTCTCAGTGCAGCTCTTTCATGGGCCTTCTACAGTCTGTTCATCCGGAAACTCTCCGGCCGCTACAGTGCCACGTTCATCACCCGGAAGGTCTTCTTTTACGGAATCCTCACGGTTCTACCTGCCTTTCTGGTGCACCCCTTCAGCTTTTCGCTGGAAACATTTACCCGACCAGCCGTATGGATGAACCTGGCTTTCCTCAGCGTACTTGCCTCTCTGATCTGTTTTGTGGTATGGAACATCATCCTCAAGCAGCTCGGTACCATACAGGCATCCAATTACCTGTATCTGAATCCGCTGTTTACCATGATTGCCGCCTCGCTGTTTCTCCACGAGCAAATCACCCTGTATGCACTCTGCGGAGTGATTCTTGTACTGGGCGGCGTATTTCTTACATCGAGGAAAAGATAACCTAGGTAAATAGTCAGACATAAGAACAGAAGAAAAAAGAAAAAAGTAAGAACGTAAGAGCTGGAGAAAAACGGCAGGAAACAAAAAAGACATCCGGCAGATGATTGTGTGAAAATCACCTGCCGGATGTCTTTTTATCTGCCACAAGGCTTCCGGAATTATCTCATCTGAGCGCCGGTTACCTCACCGATATACATCACGTATTCTTTTGACGTATCGATATTCTGGTTCAATGATTTCAGCTCATCGGCTGTCATCTTCTGCGACATAGACTTCTTGCAGTTTACCACTACCGAAGGTTCGTTGCTTCCAGCCAGATAGAAGGAAACCTCATACGTTTCACTTTGTTCCATCAGTGCACTGGCAGCGATACGGCTCTTGTCGATCAACAGATAAGCCACGTCTTTACCGAACAGTTTGCCGAAGCCACCCCAGTTTTCTGCTTTCAGTTCAGTCTCCTCACCGTTCAGGGCAGTCAGCGTAATGCGTCCCTGTTTAGCCATTGAAGCCAGGTCAGCCGGCAAGGCAGCTACACCCACAGCCTTCAGTTCACCCGATGCAGACGGTTGTGTCTGAACAGGAGTAGCCGGCTGCAACGCTACCATAGGCACCTGTGCAGGCTCGTTCAGCAGTTTCTGTCCCAAGGCAGCAGTAGCCGATTCGAAGAGCGCATCTTTCAGGTCGATGGTTTCCCGACGGAACTTTCCGCAAATCGGAGCCAGTTTCGTACCTTTCTTGTTCAACGCCATATCGTCCGTAATCCACTCTTCGGCTGTATATCTTTCGCCACCGTCACGGTTTTCTTCATACCAGTAACGGATACGCGTCATGGTCATCTGACAGGTTTCCTCTCCCACATGAATCAGGAACTGATAATAAATACGGGTACGGTCGAGCGACAAGGCAGAAGAAGAGAACACCATATACTCTTCGGCTACAGCGGCAATCTCTCCGCGTTCTTCATCGGCATAAGCCACCTGACTATGCAGTTTGCCGTTTGAGACAAACCGTCCTTTCGCCCAGTTCAGCAATGCCTGATAAACCTCGGTACGGGTAAGGCCTTTCGTTGAAACCTCTTTCGTAAATTCTATTTTACCGTCATTCATCGTAATGGCTCCCGCCAGGTATTTCGGGTCGGAATTGTCGTTTTTCTCCTTTGCCGTTCCCATCAGAGGGAGACATGCTAAAAATAAAATCAGTAGTTTTTTCATGATATCCATCGTTTATTCATAATAGTTTAAGCAAATATAGGGAAAAATTTAACCTGACTGCAATTTATAATAAAACTTTTTCAAAAGGAAAGGTGATTCACCCGATACTAAGAAAAATCACTTAATAAAACATTTTGTAACCAAATTAAACATCAGACGGTATGTGTACGACAGTTCAATCCGATACAAGACTGCCCGCATTTCTGAAACAACAAGTTTCTTATTCATCACTCTTCATCTTGTTACCCGAGTCCGTAAAAAACAAATAATACATGATAGCAAACATAAATCCCAGTGCAATGCCCACTGCTAATTTACCGGTCGCTGCTCCAAAAATTATGCCACAAAGCATTCCTGATATCAAGCAAAATGTGTAGCTTGTCTTTTTATTTTTTTCTTTTCCCATAACAATCAGTTTATTTAGCAATACCGAGAAAAACCATTCGGCTGTCACATTTCTGTTCCTATTTCTTATCTACCTTATACCTGCACATGGCCTGCCCACTGTAGTGACGCAGCCTCCATACCAGACTGGTCTCGTCCAGGAAATACATGATCGACAAGACGCCCAGGTAACAGACGGACACATCTCCGATAATGAAACCGGCAAGTAAAGGAATGTATCCGCAGACACAATGTGCCAGAATATTTGCCACCCGGAAATGGATGACCTTCAGATCTCCTTCGTAGAAAAAACGGACCGTGTGATTGTGGCGGTTGAATCTCACTGCAAATTTCCGATACGACCGGGGATGGATGATGAGATAGACTACCGCCTGCAAAAACCAGTTCATCAGTACTCCCCACAGCAAGCCGACAAGGATGATGCACCAGCCCTTGGGAAAATAATTGGCAGAAGTGACTTTCAGACTTTCGGCGCCGTAAATGGCGGAAAAGAGCAGCATGACCAGAGGCAAGATAATCAGAAAGGCTACGATGACCGTCACATTTATCCGCCTCGACTCGGTAATGTCTATCATCACCTCTTCCCCTTCGGGGCCCCGTCCGTATGAAATCAGCGCACGGTTCCGGGATGATTTTCCTGCAAACAGTTTCTCGAATATCTTCATATCTTTATGCTTTATACTTTATATGTTATGCTTTATACCTTGATTGGCGGTCTTGTTTTTACCACACTGCAAATATAATCCGATACAATCAAATCACCCGCCATCCTTATGTTATCTTTAGGTTAATACTTTCATTTGTGGGTGGTATTAACCATCCAAATATTATATTTGCGGAGAAAAGATTCGGGCAATCATACAATTATCGTTTATGGAGACGTCGCAACGTAAGAAAAATATAATATTCATCACTGCTCTGTCGGTTATCGGACTGGTCGGGGCAATGGCTCTGCAGGTGATATGGATATCCAGTTCGTACAAGCTGATCAGGAATGAATTGCTCAGAGAGAGTTATGAAGCGTTCAGGAAAGCGCTGAACGAGGAAATCAATATTGTCTGCAATCAGATTCCGGCCGATACTGAAATTTTGGCCGATCTGGAGAGCGACTCGGTTCCCCAGATTACTTATCTCTGTGAAGGCATAAGGGAGTTGGGGATAGAATTGTCTATCTACAGAATCGACTCTCTGGTCAGTCTCTTGCTGAAAGACAAAGACATACACAACCGTCATTATGTAAATCTTATTGACATCAGGAAGGATTCTATCCTACAAAGTACCGCAATGGGGCCGACGGATACGAACAGCAAACTGAAATCCAGGGTGATTCCGGTAAGGGCCGACCTGTCACAAGGTATCCAACTGACACTGCAGAATCCTTACACGTATGTCTTCAAGCGTATGGGGCTGCTGCTTGCCGGCACGTTCATCATCATGCTGCTGGTAATCATCTGTATAGGCTATCAGGTGAGGTTTATCTCCCGGTTCGAAAAGATTTTCCAGATCCGTGAGGACTTCTCATATGCCCTGATCCACGACATGAAGACTCCGCTTACTTCCATTATCATGGCATTGAAGTTTCTGCGAAGCGGAAAGCTTGACAGCAAACCGGATATCAAGAAGAATTATTTTGACATTGCGGAAAATGAGGCCGACCATCTGCTCACGCTGACCAACAAGGTCTTGACAATCTCCAAACTGGAGAATCATAAACTGGAGATGAACAGGACGGAGCTTCTGCTTGACCCGATGATTGAAAAGCTTACGGGAAAATTCAAGTTGAAGTCTCAGAAGCCTGTGGAGTTTATTGTCGACCTGCAGACGGATACGGTCTATGCCGATGCCGAATACCTGGAAGAAGCGCTCAGCAACCTGATTGACAATTCCATCAAATACTCCAGAGAGAAGGTAAGAATCGGTATCTCCGCAGCACGGGATGACAGATATACCATTCTCAAAATACACGACAACGGACTGGGTATATCGGAGAAGGACATCCACCTGATCTTTCTGAAGTTCGAACGCACGTCGGCGGTAAAACGGAACCGAAAGAATGGTATCTCCGGTTTTGGTCTTGGACTGAACTTTGTGGACCAGGTGGTAAAGGCGCATCAGGGGAAGATTTTTGTCACAAGCATTGAAGGTGAGTTCACGGAATTTTCCATTTACCTGCCCCACCCTGTACTTAAAGATAACGCTTAAAAATAACCTGACAATATAAATTATTCATATCATGATAAAACTGTTATTGGTAGAAGACGACAAGAACCTGGCTTATATCATCCAGAGCGGACTGGAAGATATCATCGGCGGTTATGAAGTGATTACGGCATTCAACGGTAAGGAGGGTTTACAGGCCTGGAGAGCACATCATCCGGATATTATCATCTCGGATATCGACATGCCTGTCATGGACGGCTTTGAAATGGTGCGCCACATAAGGGCAACGGATAACGATACGCCTATCTTGTTTGCCTCGGCACTCACCTCGCCCAAGGATGTCAGAAAGGGCTATGACATTGGGGTAAATAATTATGTCAAAAAGCCATTTATCCCGGACGAACTGGATGCTCACCTTCATGCCATCCTGAAGATGAAGGAAGGGGCCAAGGCTCATCAAGAGACAAGTGTATGTGAATTCGGGAAATATACTCTTAATGCAGACCAGGCTACGCTTTACAACAACGAATCCGGCAACAGCACGAATCTCACCGTCAGGGAAAGTCAGATTCTGCAACTGCTTGCCCAGCATAAGGGTGAGGTGGTAAAGCGGGATATTATCCTGAGCCGCTTCTGGGAGAAGGAGGATGACTATTTTGCTTCCCGGAGCCTGGATGTCTTCATCACGAAATTGAGGAAACTGTTTGCCGATGACCCGCAGATAGAGATTGTCACGAAAAGGGGAATAGGTATCATGCTGGTGGTCAATTCCTGACTGCATGAACGGATGATGGCTTCCGGGAATCTTCATTCAGGTGTTTATCTGCTTGTGTAATTCATGGAGCCTCATCCGGTTGGTATTTTACTTTAACAATCCGGATTATTTTTCAGTTTTACTCCGATTCGGGTTCTTTGATTTAGAGACACTGCCTTTACCAAAGTTGTACCGGAGACCGACTTGCATCAATGCATGATTGACCCGCTCGTCTTCCCAAGAAGTGAACCTGAAACCGGGAAGGGTGATGTCCTGACAGGTCCGCTTCGGCAGAAGGCTGGTGGGCACGGTAAAATTGACAGACAATGACCATCTGCCTTGACAAAGATGCCCCAGCAAACCAAGTTGCAGGATTTCCTCCTGGTCATACTTCTCTCCTTGCAACAGAGGGATGTGGTCATCCCGCAGGAAGTAGGCAGCCCTGAGAGATACGTGAGAATTCATCCGGCAGGTGGCTGCTACATCAAGGTAGCTGGTATGGCCCCGGCGCCAGATGCTTTCGGTTCCTTTCCTTCCATACCACTGGTAATTGGCTGTAAAATTCATTGAAAACTTCTGCCCGATACGATAGTCTCCGCTCAATCCGATGTACTGATGCCTGTACCGGCACCCTGTCAGCGTTTCTACTACGTAGTCATTCTCCGTATAAAACCATGGAGTCATCTCATTGGCCGAATGTTTCAGCATGTAGGTAACTTCCATCACTTTGGGGACACTGATCCGCCATTCCATGTAGTGCATGACCCGTTCCTGCAGGTCCGGATTGCCCCGGTACATCAGTATCCGGTTCCGGTTATACGTGACCGTTGACAACTGGTCCAGATTAGGGTATTCGATGTCACAGAAATAATTGCCTGTGAGAGACAGTTTCCCGGATGCCTGCCAGTGCAGTTTGGCAGAAGGCATCCACGAACAGCGGTCATCGGAATCAAGACCATTGTCTCTATGCACCACAAGCACATTGCTGCCCATTACCAGACTGACCTTCCGGTGGGGACGTATCATCAGCGAGGCATAGATATCGTGACGTTTTTCCTGGGTACGGAACAATGCTTCTCCGGTAAGTCTGTCGTTATTAAGGTAGGACTTGGCAGTATATGTATACCCCAGGTTACTGCGCAACGCATTGTTCCAGATAGGATTCACGTCTGCATTGTATCTCCAGAAATCCTTTCTTCCGGTATACGATAATTGGGTATCCCGGACCGGATTGTGATACAGCCGGCGTTCATGAACACGATAGTAGTTGTAGGTAAGATCGCTTGTGATGACAAGCCGGTCGGTGATATTCCCACGGTAATACAGGCCACTTGTTGTATTGAGATAATGGTAATCAGTTTGATTTTCAGAAAGCTGGGCATCCTCCAGCAACCGGTAGCCCTCATGTTCATCGTGTCTGCCACCTTCCAGCCATGACTGCAGTGAGACGGTATGTCTGGCCGCAATCTTGTAGTCCGTACCAAGACTTACACTAAAATCTCCGTTTGCCTTGTGGCTGTTTGGGTGGCGATGGTCCTCCCTTTCGGTGGCTTCGGCTACTTCATTTCTGTACAGATAGCTATAAGAGGTGGCACGGTACATTTTCTTGCCGTTGACCGCCAGCTCACCATATACATTTCCTCTGTCTGACGTACAGACGAAATCGGCTCCTGCATGTTCGCTATGGGAATGAGGGGTACGGAAGGATACCAGCCCTTTGGACCGAACGCTCCATTCATAGCCTGAATAGTCGTCGTAAGTAATGCAGTTCAGCACTATCGGCATCTCACCGTATTTGCCCTTCGGGTAACGGAGCAATTCGATTTTCCTGATGCGTTGAGGATTCAGGTTTTGTATCAGATTCTTTCCCGCTTCTCTGCCATTCAGCATGAGCGGTACATCCCGATACTCACCGATCTTTATGGCATCCGATGCCCAGTCCACACTGATTCCCGGCAACTGATCGAGTAATTGGAGGGAATTTCTTGAACTGTTTCTCAGTGAATCGGTCAGAAAGAAGGTTTCCGTCATGGCATCTTTGCATCGGGAATCTCCTTTGACAACAATCTCGGCCAGTGATTCCGCATTCCCCCGAAGGAGAATATTCCCTAAATTACCGGACTTGCATGCCCTGAAAACCTTTTCAAATCCGATACACGATAATTGAAGCAGGTATGTGGTATCTTCATTTCCTTTTACGTTATTTACTGCATTTATTTCATTTGCTTTCAGTTCAAAATATCCGTCCGGACGGGTGGTGGTACCCGCTATGCGGGTCGTGTCCGACGGGTCCATCAGCACGCAATGCACTCCGGCAAGAGGACGGTTCTCATGATCGACTACCCTTCCGGAGACTTGTTGTGCATCCAACTGTTCCCCAAAGCCCACGCAAAGCATAAAAAACAATACCTGATTCTTCATTGAACATCATTTTAGGGTTTAATACCAGCACTGCATCTGCTGCTGTTTTTCATCTAAAATTAATGCATGAGGACGTTATCATTTGTTTATATCTGAAAGAATCCGTAGTGCAATTATCCTTGTAACCATCTAATAATCAAATGCCAATAAATAAAAATGTTATATTTCAGCTTGAAGTGCCTTATATCAGGGATGCAAGAGGAGTGATTTACAGGAAAAACTCGTACATTTACAAAAAATCAGGTACCATGCGAGCATATCTATCCTTACTTACCTTACTTATCATCCTTCTGACAAGTTGCATGAATCGTCAAAGTGACACCCGGTATGCACAGATACTGGATGCGGCGGCTATCCGCCATGAGCAAGCGGAATCCTTGAGCGAAGACAGCTTACTCTGTGAGGCTTTGAAGCATTACCAGACATCAGCACCGAAAGATTCGGCAAGATTAGTGCAGGCCACCGTCCTGACGGCGTATCACTACTGGTGGCGCAATGAGACGGAAAAGGCATATGGCCTGTTGAAGCCATTGGCGAAGAAGAATAAAGAGGCTTTATATGCGTTGTTCGAGCTGGCTTATAAAGATAATGATTACGAGGCTGCCCATAGCTATCTGTCTCAGATGATGGAGGATGAATCGGCGCAAAACTTCCAGAACCGGCAGGCAATGGCCACTCTGAAGTTTTTTCTGAACCGCCCGGACGAATGTGTCCGTATGTTCGACAGTCTCCCTCAATACATAAAGACTGCTGCGGACTCTGTCCTGTATTTTGAAAAAGTCCTTCCCAACCATGCAGATGTCGTCAGTCACTATGGCAATCAACAAAGAGCCATCGAACTGCAGACTCAGGTGCTAACTCATTTCATCGGAAAAGATAATTGGTATGTGGCCAAGGCACATCTGTCACTGGCCCGGTATTATATCCTGGCAGACAGTCTGAACAAAGCGGAGCAGCATTTGCTGCTGACGGACAAGTATGCCGATGAATATTTTAACCGCAACCTGGCCGTTTCGACTTATAAGGAGCAGTTGAAGAGTATCCTTGAGTATGCCAGGTACAAACGAATCAATGTCATGGAGTGGGCGCATTTTGGCAATGTACTGCAAGGAAATGCCTCCAAGAACCGGGATATAACCGAAGCCGGACGAGAGGCTAACTGGAGGCTTACGGAGCAGAATATGCAGATGACGATTCAAAGGCAAAAGGAGCAGATGCTGTTCCTGGTGCTGTCGGCCGTCATGCTCCTTGCCATTGTGGACTTGCTGCTATGGCTGCGGAACAGGAAAAACAAGCTCGCAGAGAAGGAAGAGGAGATTGATGCGCTACGCAAACTTCTGTCTGAATCATCCACTGCGGATGACAGTCATAAAGACGACCGTTTCTTCAAGAAGATATTGCTGCAGCAGTTGGGAATCATCCGAATAGCAACCTCCTATCCCACTTCTGCCAATCTTGAGCTGCTCAAAAAGATGAAGGAAATTACCAGTCAAGAGGTAAATGTCGACTCGCTGTTGAATTGGAATGATCTTTATCAGACCATCGACTATGTGTTTGAGGGTTTCTATACGTCCCTGGTCAGAAGGTTCGGTACGGTACTGAATGAGAAGGAGATTCAATTATGCTGCCTGCTAAAAGCGAATTTCACCACCAAGGAGATCAGTGTAGTCACGCAACAGTCTGTCCGCACGGTTTATCAGCGAAAGAGTACCATTCGCCAGACGCTTCAGATGCCGGAGGCAGAGGATATTGCGGCTTTCCTGAGCGAGAAGTGATCGGTTGGACAGTTCCTTCCTGCATGAGCGAAAAATAAAATCGGACAATTCGCATGTGAGCCTTATTCCCGGATACCTGCATGACATTACTCACATATATCATACATCCGGGCAAATATTTTCATAAAAACGATGAAAAAGGAAACCGCTTCTTTATCTTTGCAGAACGACAAAGAAGAGCAATTAAATATATGGATGCAAGGCTATGCATGATCATCGATTTAGAAAAACGTGGCGACAGGCAAATGTTTGTCACCGAACGGGTTTCTTCCATTTATAAAAACAAGAAGGGACTCTGGGCCGTACGGTTCCTGGCGTCTCCAAGCATATTCAACTACAACCCCTCCCGGCTGCTTTATCTCACCCAGCCGGAGCATATTGATCTGGGAGAAAAGGGGCTGTATATCCGGAACAGACACATCACAAACGTGACAGAACTGCTCCGCTTCACTGACGGACGATATACCTTTTACCGAGTGACCTACGACAACGGTTGCTATGAAAACATGGAAGGGAACGAGGTATATGTCACCCGTACCCCCATTGACAGAAATACCGGCTCTACCTGGGATTATCTTTGTAAACTGGCTGCAGAAACCGGACTGGTGACTGAAACGGATGAAAGTATTCTATCCAAACAATATGAGCTGGTCGATGTGAAGCGCGACAATGTTCCCCTGGCTCAATACCTGGGTGACAAGACACGACTGGCAACTTACCGTATGCCAAAACAAGTGTTTTATCCATTTGGATGCAATGCCAGTCAAAAAACGGCCATTGAAGCGGCTTTGACTCATCAGGTAAGTATTATTCAGGGACCTCCGGGAACTGGAAAAACACAGACCATACTGAACATTATTGCCAACCTGCTCATGAAAGGCAAAACGGTATTGGTGGTATCAAACAATAACTCGGCCGTAGAAAATGTGGCAGAAAAGCTGGAGGGCGAAGGACTTGGATTCATTGTGGCTCAATTGGGCAGCGTGCAAAATAAAGAAGCGTTCGTAGCGAATCAGGCTGATTATCCGGATATGACTGACTGGAAAATCGAGGCACGAACCGAGATAAAGGATGTAGCAGAAGAATCGCTCCAGGCGGTTTCGCAAGGATTTGACGGACAACTCCGGCAGGCAAGACTAAAGGCCGAATGCGATGCTTTATCAAAAGAAGCTAAATACGACGAAATGCAGGCAAACCACCCGGCAGGAAGCAAAGAATTGAACGAAATGTCATCTGCAAAACTCATGAAATTACTTAACCATTACCAGATGACGATAGAGAACGGCCGTAAACCGGGCTTCTGGTTCAGACTGAAATGCGCTTTTTCATTCGGATTCAAAATGTGGACACAACTTCGCGGGAAAACGTCATCTGTCATAGCTGGACTGGAATCGGCTTACTACGTTTCCCGGAAGGCAGAGATTGAACAGGAACTGGAATCGGTTACTGCTGAACTTCAGCGCATAGATATTCAGGAAAACGTGAAAAGGCTTCGGTCTTCTTCTCTCCAGCTCTTGAAAGACAAGATAGCCAGACGATATCATACCGGCAACAGGACAAGGTTTACCGTCAAGGATATCAAGCCCAGAACAGAGGAGTTTCTGAAAGAATATCCGGTTGTACTCAGCACTACTTATTCTGCCAAAAGCTGCATCAGCAAAGAGATGGTGTTTGACTATGTGATTATGGACGAAGCTTCTCAAGTGGATATCAAGACGGGGGCGCTGGCCTTGTCGTGTGCGGTAAATGCCGTAATTGTAGGGGATGACAAACAATTGCCCAATGTGGTAAGCCGGGAAGAGGCACTGGCTCTGAATGCCATTCAAACGACTTATCAGGTGGATGAACGGTACAATGCTGTGACACACAGTTTTTTGCAATCGTGTACAGAAGTTTTCAAAAACGCTCCGGTGACCCTGCTTCGGGAACATTACCGCTGCCATCCCAAAATCATCGAATTCTGCAATCAGCGCTTCTACAATGGGGAGCTGATTGCCATGACTGCTGACAAAGAGGAGAAGGATGTATTGCAAGTGGTTCAAACTGTACCTGGAAATCATGCCAGAGGACATTTCAACCAACGGGAAATAGATGTCATTGCGCAAGAGGTGCTGCCGGCATGTACCGACTCGGAAAGCATAGGTATCATTACTCCTTATCGTGCACAGGCAGTAGCTATCAATCAGGCGGTGGGAAAAGACATTGCCAGTACGGTACATAAGTATCAGGGACGGGAATGTGATACCATTATTATGAGTACGGTAGACAACGCTCCTACCGAATTTTCCGATGATGCGAACCTGCTCAATGTCGCCATTTCACGTGCCAAGATCCGGTTGTGCCTGGTAACGACCGGAAACGAGATTCCCCAGGACTCGAATCTGGGCCAACTGATCAGCTACATTCGCTACAACAACTTTGAGGTGAAGGCCAGTAAACTGCATTCTGTCTTTGATTTACTCTATCAGCAGTATACGGCAGAACGACTGGCTTACCAAGCTGCTCATCCGGCCGTGTCGGCACATTTATCCGAGAATCTGGTATACGATGTGGTATCAGGTGCGATTGCGGAATTAAGGCTGGCCAACACAAAGGTGCTTTGTCATTATCCGTTATTCAGACTCATTGCTGATTGGGAAGTGCTGGATGACAAAGAAAAAGTATTTGCAGAAAGTCCGCTTTCACATGTGGATTTCCTTCTTTATAACTTTCTGACTAAACAACCGCTCTGTGCCATAGAAGTAGATGGATGGCATTTTCATAAAGAAAGTGATGTACAACAGTCGCGTGATGCGTTGAAAAATCAAATCTTTTCAAAGCTGGGACTTCACCTGCTCCGCCTTTCCACGACAGATACGGTAAATCAGAAAACGATTAAAAATTCCTTACTGCAAATGATGTAAGACAGGGATAATATACCGGAGCTGAGGGAAAACATACAAGGGTATGTAAGTACCTTTCGCAGAATTACAGGAAGAAACAACAAAAGGGGCTGTATCCGACGATACAACCCCTTATATTTTTCAGTAATCTTTCCAACGCCTGACAAAAGACATCGGAAAGAACTTATTGTCACAATCAGCGTACCGGAATCTTATCAATACGAGCCTGATGACGACCACCTTCGAACTCAGTATTGAAGAATTCTTCCATAATCTTCGCTGCAGTATCCGTATCAATGTAACGGCCCGGCATGACCAATACATTGGCATCGTTGTGCAGACGAGTCATATGTGCGATTTCCGGAATCCAGCAAAGTGCAGCACGAATACCCTGGTGCTTGTTGAGGGTCATGCTGATACCCTCGCCACTGCCACAGATACCGATACCCGGATAGCATTCTCCAGCCTCAACTGCCAATGCCAGCGGATGAGCGAAATCAGGATAGTCACAACTTTCAGTGCTGTATGTACCAAAATCCTTGTACTCCCAGCCTTTCTGTTCCAGCCAGGTCTTCACAAATTCTTTCAATTCAAACCCTGCGTGGTCTGAAGCCAATCCGATAACTCCCATTACAACATTGCTTTTACTTGGTTATACACATTTTCTGCAGTAAAGCCCAATTTCTGGTCGAGCACCTTGTACGGAGCCGAGTAACCGAATGATTCCAGTCCCCAGATCTTTCCGTTGCTGCCTACCAGTCCCTGCAGATTCACCGGCAGACCGGCAGTCAGACCAAATACCTTGGCTCCTGTAGGGATGATGCTTTCCTGATATTCCTTGCTCTGTGTGCGGAACAGTCCTTCAGAAGGAACTGAAACGACACGCAGTTTGATACCTTCCTTGCGCAGCAGTTCTGCTCCGGCAACCAGTGTAGAAACTTCAGAACCTGAAGCCACCAGGATGACATCCGGATTTTCATCAGAACCGGCTACAATATAAGCACCCTTAGCTGTTTCAGCATAAGCAGTACCTTCCGGCAGATTATCCACATTCTGACGAGAGAAAATCAGTCCGGTAGGTGTAGCCATGTTTTCCATAGCCAGTTTCCAAGCCTGAGTAGCCTCGTTCACATCAGCCGGACGCAATACCAGCATTGAGTTGTTGCCCTTGTGGTTCTTCAGTTTTTCCATCAGACGGATCTGTGCTTCCTGTTCTACCGGTTCATGAGTAGGACCGTCTTCACCCACACGGAATGCATCGTGTGTCCAGATGAACTTCACAGGCAATTCCATCAGGGCAGCCATACGGATAGCCGGTTTCATATAGTCAGAGAATACAAAGAAAGTACCGCACGCAGCCAGTACACCGCCATGCAATGCCATACCGATGCAGCAGCAAGCCATAGTGAGTTCGGCAACACCAGCCTGCAGGAAGGCACCGCTGAAATCACCTTTCTTGAAGGCATGAGTCTTGTTCAAGAAACCGTCGGTCTTGTCCGAGTTAGACAAGTCGGCAGACGATACAATCATGTTCTCTACATTTTCTGCCAATACGCCCAATACCTTGGCTGAAGCCGCACGGGTAGGACCACCGGCCTTCTGTTCAATGGCATCCCAGTTAATCTGAGGAAGCTCATTGTTGAACCAGCGGGTCATTTTCTCAGCCAGTTCCGGATGAGCCTTGCTCCATGCTTCCTTGGCAGCGTATCTTTCAGCAACAATCGCTTTCAGTTCTTCACGACGTTTTGCATACAGTTCAGCCACTTCAGGGAAGATTACAAACGGATTTTCCAGGTCACCGCCCAGGTTCTTCATGGTGTTGACATAAGCGTCACCTCCCAGCGGTGCTCCGTGTGTACCACAGTCGTGTTCGTAGCTGGTATTGTCAGCACGGCGGGCACCCTTACCCATTACGGTCTTACCGATAATCAATGTCGGCTGTCCGGTAACGGCCTTTGCAGCGTGCAGTGCCTCACGGATTTCTTCCGGATCATTTCCGTTGATGGAAAAGACCTTCCAGCCCCATGCCTCATACTTCTTGGCAACGTCTTCTGTACTTACCTCGTTACATTCGGTAGAAAGCTGGATTTCATTAGAGTCATAGAACATGATCAGGTTGTCCAGTCCCAGATGTCCGGCAATACGTCCGGCTCCCTGAGAGATTTCTTCCTGAATACCTCCGTCTGAAATATATGCATAAATAGTCTGGTTCATTACATCGCCCAGACGTGCTTTCAAAAACTTAGCAGCAATGGCGGCACCTACGGCAAAAGTATGTCCCTGTCCCAGCGGACCGGATGTATTTTCAATACCGCGCATGATGTCAACTTCTGGATGTCCCGGAGTCGGGCTTCCCCACTGACGGAACTGAGCCAGCTCTTCCATTGTAAACTTGCCAGCCATAGCCAATACTGCATAAAGCATCGGTGACATGTGTCCCGGATCAAGGAAAAAACGGTCACGACCTTCCCACTTCGGGTTTTCCGGGTCATAAACCATAAATTCCGAAAATAGAACGTTTACAAAGTCTGCACCCCCCATCGCACCTCCTGGATGTCCGGATTTTGCTTTTTCTACCATCGAAGCAGCCAAAATACGAATATTGTCGGCCGCACGATTCATTAATTCATTGCTATTTTTCATCATTGGAAATGTTAGTTTCTGCAAAGATACAAATATTATTGAATATGAAATATATCTAAATCAGTAAAAATGGCATTTCTATATTGCAAAAGCGAGGTTTTTACAGATTCCTCCCCTTTGCTGCTTTCCTTCTGTCATTTTCGGGTATTGTCTGCTTCATTTTTCCGGCAATGTTACCGGAAGGTCAGCAGGCGATTCGACATGAAATTGACTCCTCCGTACACAAACAGCCCCAGGAACTGGGCAAGGTATTCATTGCATCCGAGCAGTTCGACAAGCGTAAGGAGAAACAGGAACTGAGCACCGTAAGCTGCTGTAAATGCCAGACAGAACCACAGGATCTGACGCCAGAGCGAATTCCGGCGGGCTACAGGATCGAGCGGAAAAATCCAGTATTTGCACCAAATGAAATTATGGATTTGAGCGATTGTATATGCCGTTACATTTGCCGTCAGGTAATCTTCCCCGAACACATGCATCATCAGACCGACTACCAGGGCGGTAATCAGTGCATTCAGGGTTCCAACTATGGCAAAACGGAGTATTCGGGAAGATTCTTTCATCTGTCTACGGTTTCAGTAAAATATTTGTACAAAAGAACAAGGCCATGTCAAAAAGCAACGGTATTTCCTGACATAGCCCTGTTATTCTTAATTCAAGATGTCTGCTTCAGACAAATTGATTATTCCTTAATGTCTACAATCAAATTCAACTCATCCAGCTGTTTCTGATCCAGACGGCCCGGTGCATCCAGCATGACATCGCGTCCGGAGTTGTTCTTCGGGAATGCGATGCAGTCGCGGATTGAATCAAGCCCTGCAAACAGAGACACCCAGCGGTCGAGTCCGTATGCCAGACCTCCGTGAGGGGGTGCACCGAACTTGAAGGCGTTCATCAGGAAGCCAAACTGTTCCTGTGCCTTTTCCGGAGTGAATCCCAGAATTTCGAACATCTTTGCCTGCAGCTGAGAATCGTGGATACGGATAGAACCTCCACCCACTTCTACTCCATTGATGACCATGTCGTATGCATCGGCACGGACTGCTGCCGGATCGGTATCCAGCAATGGAATGTCTTCGTCTTTCGGATGAGTAAACGGATGGTGCATAGCCATCAGACGGCCTTCCTCTTCGCTCCACTCGAACATCGGGAAGTCAACTACCCACAGGCAGGCAAACCGGTTCTTGTCGCGCAAGCCCAACTGATTACCCATTTCCAGACGGAGTTCACACAACTGCTTGCGTGTCTTCATCACGTCGTCACCGCTCAGAATCAGGATCAGGTCACCCGGTTTTGCACCGAAGGCTTCCTTCATCTGCTGCAGTACTTCCTGAGAATAGAATTTGTCAACGCTTGACTTCACGTTGCCGTCAGCTTCCACACGTGCGTATACCAATCCTTTCGCACCAATCTGAGGACGTTTAACGAAATCAGTCAGCTGGTCGAGCTGCTTACGGGTGTAAGTTGCCGCACCTTCGGCACAGATACCACCGATGTAAGCGGCATTATCGAATACAGAGAAGCCGTATCCCTTCAGAATATCCATCAGTTCCACGAACTTCATACCGAAACGCAAGTCCGGTTTGTCGCTACCGTAATATTTCATGGCATCCGCCCACGGCATACGGAGGAACGGTTCAGTCAGTTCCACACCGCGCAGTTCCTTGAACAAATGCTTGGCCATACCTTCGAACATCTGGATGATGTCTTCCTGTTCTACGAAACTCATCTCGCAGTCAATCTGAGTAAACTCAGGCTGACGGTCGGCACGGAGGTCTTCGTCACGGAAGCATTTTACAATCTGGAAATAACGGTCGAAACCAGAAACCATCAGCAGCTGCTTCAATGTCTGCGGAGACTGTGGCAGTGCATAGAACTGTCCCGGGTTCATACGAGAAGGAACCACGAAGTCGCGCGCACCTTCCGGAGTAGAACCGATCAGCATCGGAGTCTCCACTTCGAGGAATCCTTTGCTGTCGAGGTAACGGCGTACCTCCATCGTCATACGGTGACGAAGTTCCAGATTCTTGCGGACAGCCGTACGGCGCAGGTCGAGGTAACGGTATTTCATACGCAGGTCATCTCCACCATCGGTATTGTCCTCGATAGTGAACGGAGGAGTCAGCGCAGTATTCAGGATATTCAGTTCCGATACGATGATTTCAATTTCTCCGGTAGGAATATTATTGTTTTTGCTGGAGCGTTCGCTTACCGTACCCTTCACCTGAATCACGAATTCACGTCCCAGATGATTGGCACGTTCACAAAGTTCTGCATTGTTCTCAGTGTTGAATACCAACTGAGTGATACCATAACGGTCGCGGAGGTCAACGAAGGTCATTCCTCCCATTTTACGTGTACGCTGTACCCATCCGGACAGTGTCACGTTCTTGCCAGTATCGGCGAGTCTCAATTCGCCACAAGTATGACTTCTGAACATGTTATTATTATTTATTGAGTTCTAGTTTCTATATTTCAATCAGGAAGGACAGAACCCTGCCGTTTCCTGTCGGACTTACAAATTCCGGACAAAGGTAGCACTTGTTTTTGACTTATGCAATAAAATAAGAAGCACAAAGCCTATGGAAGGTCCATAAATCACGACAAAAAGACAACAAGCGGTCAAAGACTGGCCGATGAGCCCAAGATAGCACTCTGGGCCAGGTACTCGGGTACCGGAGCGTAAATGTACAGTACGCTGCCTCCCTTGATGGCATCGATGATGGGGCGTGACAGCTTCTCGGGCACGGCCGGACAGCCCAGGCTACGGCCAAGACGTCCTCCGTTACGGGCTACGGAAGGGTTGGCATATGCGGCCCCGTGCACTACAATGGCACGTTCCCTGGCGCGGTCGTTTACTCCCTTTTCCAGTCCGTTCAATATCAGCGAATAACCATTCTTCCCCTGATAGGTCGATTCGGTCAGGTAAAAGCCCAGAGAACTTTTATACGAACCGTTCTCATTGGAAAAGGACGTAGCATAGTTGCCCCCGCTGTTCCGTCCGTGGGCAACGACAGAAGTATAAAGTATCTTGCGCTGCTTCATGTCGAACACATAAAGCCGCGGTTCGGTAGAAGGCTTTGAAAAATCAATCAGTGTCAGGATATCCCTGCGTCGCTGCTGAATCTTACGGTATCCCTGCACGGCCTGAGAGAAAGGCACATAACTCACCTTCCCCTCCAGTGCCATTTCCTGATAAAGCACCTCCGGAGAGTCTGCCAAGGCATCGGGACTGACTTTTCCGAGCGGACAGGCAGCTTCACCGACCAGGGTATCGAATGAATGAAAGAAAAGCAATAAGACAACCAATGATATGCGTAATACAAACATGCTTATTTTTTCTGATTAATGGTGTAACATAAAAAATCAATCTCCCGATATCCGGAACGCATTATTCCTCTTCGCCTTCCTTAGGCAGAATCGTCGAGGCATTACCGTCACGTACGGCCATATAATGCGGCGACATGATTTCCACACCGGCCTCATTGAAGCGGTCCTGGATATTCTGATGAAGGTCTGAATAAATCTCGGCCAGACGGTCGGCATCCTTGATATAAGCATTCACCTGATACACCGGATACCAGTCGCTCAGGGAAGTGGAAAGGACAAACGGCCGCGGATCATCCACTACCCCGGGAGTGTTCAGCGCAGCCTCTACCAGAAGTTTGTTGACGGTCCGCCAGGGCACATCGTATCCGATACTCACCTCCGAATGGATAATCAGGCCATACTCACGGGCCGACTGACTGAAGTTCACGGTATGCGATGACATCACAAATGAATTAGGAATAGTCACCACCTCATTTTTGGGGGTGCGGATACGGGTTACCAGCGGAGTCTTCTCCACCACATTTCCCGTAGTATCGTTCAGTTTGATGCAGTCGCCGATCTTGAAAGGACGCATGTAAGTGATTACCAGCCCGGCAATGATATTGCCGATTACCGTACTCGATCCCAGTGAGACAATCAGACCCACAAAGACCGAAATCCCCTGGAACACGCCCGAATTAGAACCCGGCAGGTAAGGATAAATCATGGCCAGCATGAAGGCATACAGCAGGAAACGGATGATGTGGTAAGTCGGGATGGCCCAGTCGGGATAGAACCCTCTCAGTTTCAAGTGTTCTGACTGTACCTCGTCTGCCAGGTAACGGAACAGGCGGACCAGGTATTTGACAGCCATATAGATAATGAAGATAGTAAACAGGTTAGGGATATAATCCACCACTCCGATAAAAATGCTCTTCACCGGATTCCAGATATACGAGAACAACTGATATGCCAGATCCTTGGTCTGAGGGAAAATGGAGAACAGCAGCGGTACGGTAAGCAACAGCTGCAGGAACATGATGACATAACGGACCAGACTGGCCAGGAAGACCAGCAGTTTCACCTGTTTCAAGGTATCGAGCAATTCATAATCCTGAATCGAGAAGGGCTTCAGCCGCGTATTTCTCAGGCGGACGATGCGCAGTTTCAGTTTGCGGAACAACCAGTTGGTAACCCGGAACAACAGATACTGCCCCACCAGCACCAGGATAAAGTACACAATCCGCTTGCCCAGCTGCAGCAGTCCGTGCGACTCTTTCATCTGGTGCAACTTCTCCATGATGACCAGACGCTTGTCTGCAGCCAACTGGTCGCGCGTACAGTTTTCCCATAAGCCGTCCATGTCGGTGAAAGAGACAAGCACCTTTCCCTTGTACATCACATCCGTCACGATGTCACTGCTTTCCACGTACACAGAGTCCGGCTGCAAGTTGAGCAGTTTTCCCAGTTCCGCAATATCAGCTGCCACATTCTCCGCGCGCTGCTGGGGCGTATGTCCTCCCCGCTTGGCATAAAAATAGAACAGGGTATCACCTTCTACCACCACCGGCACCCCTGTAACTTCTTGCCGTAAAGAATCGATACGCTGTTTCTGACCGGCTAATTTCAGGGAATCGGCCGCATACGCAGCCAGCTTTATCTGTTCAATCTCCATCCGGAGGTTCGCCTCATTCAGTTTAGCTGCTGCCAGTTCTTGCCGCACAGCCGCCAGCGACACAGAGTCCGAATCGGCCGTAACCGCTACTGCCGAAGCCGGCAAACTGTCTTTTCCCAGGATATCAAGTACCTTCTCCACTACCTGAGCAGACAGTCCCGATACAGACAAGCCCAGCAGAAAAAGGAAGGATAAATAGAATTTCTTCATGTAACTATTGTGCTAAAAATTTTCAAGCCGCAAAGTTACACATTTATTTAGAATCCATCAGCCGATAATTAGTTAAAATTTAGCCAATTACGATAATTAACGTTTTGCGCGTAGGGGCCCAGTCGTACACAAACTTGGCATGAGAAGTCGCATTCCGGACGCACATGTGAGAGCGGGGCACTGTTCCCAGCGACCAACTGTATTCAATCATTTGGGTAGCAGGCACATTCACCGGCACCCCGTGTATATAGGCACCGTTCGTGAAGCGGCTGGCATAGGGTGCATAGCCTCCTACATGCGAACCGCCGTCTTTCAGAAACACCATCTTCTCTTTTTTCTGCTGCAACAGAAACATACCCAGCGGTGTCTCCTGTGCATAAGGAGGACGATGCTGTCCGGTGGTTGCCGGATTCATGCTCCGTATCTTCCACTCCCCGTCACCGGCCCTTTCTAGAGTAGCAATGTGCTGGTCGGCACGGTCGACGATAATCACATGATGAAACACCACATTAAAAGGCAGTTTGTTGACATAGCGGACCGGAATCATCCACTTACCCGGAATCGCAACCGGATACACCTTGTAGAATCCGCCGTACTCGGCCGCAATCCGCACCAGCGTACCGTCTCTTCCGTAACGCTCGGGCATCAGTGTGTCGGACGGCAGGTACAGAGGAACCGACTGATAGCGTTCCACTCCCAAGGTATCCGAAACCCGCTTGTATTCGTTCCGTACGTAACGGCGCACCAAAGAAGCCTCCCCGTTCAGGTTCTTGTAATTCGAAAGCACGGCCCACTGCAAGGTCGTATCCTGCTGCATGTTCTCTATGAATGCCAGGCACTTCTTGATGGCCTTCCACTTGAAACTTCTTACCGTATCCTTGTAGGGATATTCGTCCTTCAACGTATAACGGTCGTACAATAATTCCTTGGTCAGATGTATATCCGAAGCCTTCCAGATCTTGGTCTGACGTTCGGGCAACAGCAATTGCGAGACACCGTCCGGTGAATCAGGCCCCTGTAGCTGAACGGTTCCCACTTCCTCTCCGCTGTATTCGCAGGCTGTTCCAAATACCGCGGTCATCAGGCATAATATACAAATCAGTTTTTTCATCGTATCACACTTCGGCTCTTCGGCGCGAATCCAATCTAACAGGTTAATACATCAATTCATCCAGGTCCAGCGAAAGCCACATCCGACTGCCAACCTGTCCATGGTCTTTCTCCTGTTTCCCTGAGTATAAAGTTACTGAGTTTTATCATATGACCACATTTTTTGCGCCATTTTTTTCTGTCAATCCGATGAATATGTAAGAAAAAAATGGTTGTAAGAAAGAAAAAACAGAAATCCCCCGACAGGGAACCGTAAAATAAAGAATTACAGTTCCCTATCGGGGGAGCGGAACGGCCGGTTATCCGACCCTTCCTTCTTTAAAATCCACCGGTCATTCCCATCCCGGATTCTGCGTCAGGGTAAACCCTTTATCCTTGTACACTCCAATCTGGGATACCGGAACCGCCCGCAAGTAACAACGCTCGGAAGCCAGTTCTCCCTTCTTGAAAACGCGGGCCTTCGGATTACGGAGATAATCGATATACCCTTTTTCGGAATGCTTGTTCGAAGGATCCTTCGGGTCAAACAGCACCAGCACCTGTTCTCCCTTCTCGTCCGTAGCCTTCATTCCCGGATAATCGGCAAGAGTCAGATAAGCCCCCAGGAAGGTTTTTGAAGGATATCCCTCAGGAGTTCCCGAATTCAGATACTCATACTTGGCCCAACGGCGGAGATCCTCTCCACGGCGTCCCTCCAGAATCAGTTCCACACGGCGTTCCCGGCGTATCTCCCACAAGACCGGTGCCACCTCCGGGTCGCGTGCCGGATCGTTGATGCGCACCCCGTTCACCATCAGTCCGTCTCCCGAAAGCGTGACAGAAGGCATTTTCTTTCCGGTCTTTTCTCCCCACTTCACCAGCTGCCGGTCGCGCAGGCGGTTGATGGTCAGATCAAGGTCGGCCTGAGAAAAGGCCTCTCCCCCTACCCGGCTCACCTCGTATCTGGCTTCCACATAATTCAGCAGGACCTCCGCATAGCGGAAACAAGGAGCATCGGCCGGACTCTGGATGTTCTTGCAGAAAGGAGAGCCTGCAGCAAACCACGCATCGTTCAGAAACTTTTTCGATGCATATCCGGTAGGAGAAGCCCCTGCGGTATAAGAGACTCCCATGGCACTCAATACCCGGAGCGAATCGGCTACCGTCTGGTAAAGACGCGGGTCACGGTTCTGGAAAGCCTCCCGGATACCCGGATGATCCTTTCCCTTATACAGCGGCGACTGACCGACAGGCAACCCGTCGCTGCAAAGATAACTCTCTACTGCATCCTGGGTAATCCCTCCCTGCGACTGATTTTCGCCTGCATTATACGACATCAGTGCGTTACAGTACACTCCGTCGGCATATTCACGGTACCACACAATCTCAGGATTCTTGTGCAGGTCTTCGGAAGCAAACAGTTCCGTATACGTATTTCCTATCCGGAACAACTGCGAATCCATCACCGTCTTCGCTCCCTGGATGGCACCGTCCAGCAGTTGCCTGATTTCCTTCCCGTCTACCGGCTTCGACGACGGTCCGACCGTCGTCCCATGGTATTTCAGCCAGGTAGCATGATACAGCAGGTCACGCGACATGTACGCCCCCACCACATAGCGGTTTACCTGCAGACGACCGTCCTCAGTACGCACATTCTGCACCGCAAACAGATAATCCTCAAGGATTTTCTGTGCCACGAAAGGATAAGGCGAACGGTCCTTGTACAACTCACTGGAGTCTTCCTCGGGGCGGATTACCTTATCGATATACGGCACACCACCATAAACCTTGGCGAGCGCGCTGTAAGCCATCGCCCGGAAAAAACGTGCAATTCCCATCCAATGATTCTTCACCTCCTCCGAAAGATCCATTTCCGGTATCTGCTCAATCATCACATTCGCCTTGTAAATCCGGTCATAATTCTCCTCCCACACCGAAGTAGAGGCATTGATGTCCGTAATTGCCGAAGTCGGGAAATACAGTTCCCCTCCGGAAAGATTCAGGAAATCATCCGTAAAATTATCCCCCGAAAAGAAACCGCCGAAAGTACGGTAATCCTGGGCATATCCCGGGAAAAAACCGGAATAAAAATCCTGTGCATAAGAACGCAGAGACGATTCCGTCTGCCAGTAAGTCGCGTTAGTCTGTTTGTCCAAAGGCTCTCTGGTCAGAAAATCTTCACAGCCCGACAAGAAGGCAGCCAGCGAGCAAAGACACAATATCATTCGTATTTTCATAAATTCCATATGTTTAAGATTATAAACTCAGTTGTACACCAAACGAAACGGTTTTCTGGAAAGGATAGCTCCGTCCGAAATTACGCTGGTCCGAACGGGTTCCCACCGTACGTATTTCGATTTCCGGGTCAATCGCCGGCTTCACGCCATCGAAGGTAAACAGGTTTTCTCCGGTAAAATACACCCGCAAGCCCTGCACCCGGAGCTTCTTCATCCACTCCTGCGGGAAACTGTATCCCACCGTCAGTGTCTTCAGGCGGACGTAAGCCATGTGCAACAGATAACGGTCGTTGATCTGATAATTTCCATCAGTAGTCTGCGAGTAGACCATCGGACGCGGATAAAAAGCCCCCGGATTCTCCGGTGTCCAGTAATCCTCCGCACCCGCATAATACGGTTCTCCGCTGGTAAATCCCGGCAATACCTGGTTGCCGGCAGCCCAGAGATCCTTCTTGCCCACACCCTGGAAGAACAGGTTCACATCCACCCCTTTCCAGGCAGCATTTACGCCGAAGCCAAACTGAAAGCGGGGCATCGCATTACCGATGACACGCAGGTCGCCCGGTTTGTCGACCGTCGTACCCTTGGTCACCGCACCGTCTCCGTCCACATCCTTGTACAGCACGTCACCCGGAGCCAGACGATATCCGCTGGGGAACACCTCCGTCTGGTCGGGCAGTCCGGCTTTCAGACTACCGTCGGCATTAAAATCGTCCGCAGTCAGGAAACGGTCAAACTGCAGTCCCCAGATATCCCCAAGCGTCATGCCCTCCTTATAGTAAGCCGAGCTCCACCATCCGTCACCCATACCATAAGTCGGGATACCCGTATTATTGGTCCACCGGGTCACCCGGGTAATATAATCCGACAAAGAAGCGTTCAGTCCCAGGCGGAAACCATTGCCGAACACATGACTCCAGTCGACCGCAATCTCCCATCCCGGAGTCTCTATCACTCCCAGATTCTCATACGGAGCCTCCGCCCCCAGTACCCACGGCAAGTTCGCCGTAGTGAGGATATCACTCGTCCGGCGGTTATACCAGTCGAACGTAACCCCCAGTTCATCGTTAAAGAAACGCGCATCCACTCCGGCATCCAGTGTGGTCACCTTTTCCCAGCGCAGGCGGGAAGACACCAGTGTCGGCATTTGAGTAGACTGCACTTTCTGGCCGTCGATGACCCAGTTGTCCTGAGTGGTCGACAAAGTCGATATAAACCGGTCGGTTCCCACATCCTGATTACCGATCATTCCCCAGGACGCACGGAACTTCAGCGAACTCAGGTACGGTTTCAGTTTTTGCATGAAGGCCTCTTCCGAAATACGGTATCCAGCCGACATCGAAGGGAAGAAAGCAAACTTCTGTCCCGACGGGAAACGGGAAGAACCGTCGTAACGGCCGTTCAGCTCAAGCATGTACTTATCCTTATACGAATAATTGATACGGCCGAAGAAACCGGCCACTGCCCACCAGGTGTGCTCACTGTTGTTCGTCTGCAGCCCCGTTGCCAGATTCAGCTCAGGCCGGTCGGGCTCAAGCAGATCCATCCGCCGTGCACTGAAAAACTCGAACTTGCTCTTTTCGATGTTCGAACCGCCCATCACCTTCAGTTCATGTCCCTTCCAGTTGTGCGAATACGTAGCCACCACATTGGCCGTCAGATTCTCCGTCAGCCCATACTCCTGGTGCACATAATCGTACGCCTCCGTCTGATAGTTGCCATACCCCTTTCTCAGTTCCTCCAGCGTATTGACCGGAGAAAAGATATTATATCCGTTCACCCACGAAGGAGTACCGTTTTTCTTGAACCGGGTATCGTCGTGCGTGTAGACCGCATCGACATCCAGCGTGAAATCAGTAAACAACCGGAGCGTAAGTCCCCCGCTCAACCGGAAAAACTCCTGTATCTCCGTCGTCTTGGGCGCATGCAGCTGGTCGGTCAGCACGTTTCTGAAATCCTTACCCTCGAAAGTACCGTACGGATAAATCGGCTGCCAGCGATACAGATAATACAACGGATCGTACAGCTCGCTGCTGTAGTTGAACGGCTTGTCATATTCCGCACGCGTATACATCACTCCGGCCCTCAGCGAAAGGTACTTGTTCAGGTCCGAATTCAGTGACACATTCGCATTGTAACGGGTATACTCATCGGTATTCACCTTCATCATACCCTCCTGATTGATGTATCCCAGTGCAATGTTATAGCTGGTCCTTCCGTTTCCGCCATTTACCGAAAGCGTGTGCGTCTGCTGAGGAGACCAGTTGCGGATATACATGTCATACCAGTCCCAGGTACGGTAGAAAAACATTCCTCCGTCGCGGAACTCAAAATCACGGCCATACACCATCTCGGGGCCGAACTGCTCTCCGTAGCCGTAGTTCTCCCAGTACTCCTTCATTTTCCGGACCGCCGCAGCGTCCACCCTCATGTTGCCCACCACGTCATAAAAGCCGGCACTGCCCTTCGACTGGTTGACAACCCCTTTCAGGTTGATATCCGCCTGCTGCCAGCCCGGCAACTGGCGGGGAGTCACCGTAGGGGTGCGCCATGCGAAATTATTGCTGTAGTTCACCGAAAAGCGGTCGTTCCGGTTCTTGGCCTTCGTCGTAATCAGGACCACACCAAACGCTCCCCGGGCTCCATAGATGGAGGCCGAAGCCGCATCCTTCAAGACAGAAATGTTCTCGATGTCATCGGGATTCACCAGTGAGATATCCGATACCTCCACGTTGTCGACCAGTATCAGCGGATTGGCACTGCCGTTCGGAGAGCCGATGCTTCCGCGGATTTTCAAGGTAGGCGAAGAGCCGATTTCTCCGGAACCGGTCGTTACCGACAACCCGGAAACCGCACCCTGCAGTGCCCGGCCGATATCGGCCACCGGACGACTGTCGATCATCTTACCGACATCCACACTCGACACCGCACCGGTCAGGTTGATCCGTTTCTGCGAGCCATAGCCCACCACGACCACCTCATCCAGCGCCTCCGAGTCTTCCCGCAGGACAACCCTCAGGTCGGGAGAAGCCTCCACTTCCTGTGTCTGGTAGCCCACAAAAGAAACCTGAAGAATCTGATTCAGGGCCACACTGATCCTCACGTGACCCTCCACGTCGGAAATACCGCCGTTGGTCGTTCCCTTTTCGATGACATTCGCCCCGATGACAGGATCGCCCTTGGTATCCACTACGGTGACAACAATGACTTCCGATTTGGTCTGCGACTGCGGCTCAAGGACAGGCAAAGGAGCCGCCGCATAAGAGAAAGTTCCCTTTCCCAGGAACAGGGCAGCCGATGTGACTGCCACCAGGAAAGCATTGGGTGAAACAGTGCTTCCCTTTCTACAATCTTCTTTCATAAATAGTTTAAGTTAAGTTATTAAAGTGTTTCCATTCAGTTATTGTATCTCATCAATAAATAACATTCCACCAAATAACCTCTCAACTTAAAGGAACTCACATTCAATATTTGTGCTGTGCATCCGTCTCCTGTCACCCCGACAGCAGACCAGTCTTCTTTCGTTCAAAAAAATGTTCTTTACCCAATCATCTCAGGAAATCCCTGCCTCATCCGCCCGTTACAGGCGGCATCTTACTATTATTTTCAGCCTATTCTTTTCGCAAAGATATCATTTTTTGCAAGAAAAAGCATATATATAAGAAATTTATGTGTCATATACATCCTTTTACCCTTTTTAATATCAGATTTTCCCCCTTTCCCATCCGGATATTCAGTCTGACAAGGGCCTTTTCCATGTCATTTCTTTCCCCTCCGGCCATTTGCCCGAAAATAAAAAAGGAGTCTCCCAGTAGCAGCAAACAACTGCTTCCTGAGATACTCCTGTATCTTCATTTCCTCCGGACATCCCCCACAGACATCCTTCAGATACTTATCCCATTTTACCCGTCAGATAAGCACGTGTACGCTCGTCGCTGGGTGAATCGAACATCTTGTCCGTACGGTCATATTCCACCAGTTCGCCCAAGAACATGAACATCGAATAATCGGAAATACGCATGGCCTGCGACATGTTGTGCGTCACAATCAGAATCGTCACATCCTTCTTCAACTGCAGAATCAGTTCCTCGATATACTTGGTAGCAATCGGGTCCAAGGCCGAAGTCGGCTCATCCATCAGCAGGACATCCGGCTGAAGCGCCAATGAACGCGCGATGCAAAGACGCTGCTGCTGTCCTCCCGAAAGGAACGTTCCCCGTTTGGTCAGCGAATCCTTCACCTCATCCCACAAAGCCACGTTGCGCAGGTTGCGCTCCACAATCTCGTCCTTCTCACTCTTCGACAGACGGATGCCGTTCAGCAGGTAGCCCGCAAGCACGTTGTCGTAAATATTCATGGTCGGGAACGGATTCGGACGCTGGAACACCATACCGATCTTGCGCCGTTCCTCAATCGGCTCCATTGCCAGCACGTTCTCTCCGTTCAACAGGATTTCCCCGGTCACACGGATATTCTTATACAACTCATGCATCCGGTTGACCGCACGCAGCAGCGTACTCTTTCCGCATCCCGACGGTCCCATGATGGCAGTAATCGTATTCCGCTGTATGCTGGCCGATACGTGTTTCACAGCCATTGTATCAGAAGTGTACGAAATACACACATCCTTCATCTGTAAGATAGGTTCTTTTATATTTTCCATTTTTTCGCAAGTCTTTTAGCCAATAAATTCAAACACAACACAAATGTCAGCAGGAAGAGAGAAGCTCCCCATACCAGGTTCTGCAAATTAGGATCGTTGAAGAACTCCCATATCAGCAAAGGCACTGCCGACATCGGACGGGCCATATTCCAGCTGATGGCAGCCCCGCCCAGGGCGGTAAACATCAGCGGCGCCGTTTCTCCCACGACTCTCGAGATAGACAGCAGGATACCGGTAAAGATACTGCCCAGTGCAGAAGGCAGCATTACCTGGAGCATCACCCTCCAATAACTTCCTCCCAGCGCCAGTCCGGCTTCCTTCAGCGTTTCGGGCAAGGCCTTCATGGTTTCTTCCGTAGAACGGATAATGAGCGGAAGCATCATGATAAACAAGGCCACACTTCCGGCAAAGGCCGAATATCCTTTCATGGGCACTACCACCCAGATATACGTAATGATACCGATGATGATGGAAGGTGTTCCCTGAAGCAGGTCGGTCAGGTAACTCACTACCGTAGCAAACCAGCTCTTCCGGTATTCGGAAAGACAGATACCACAGAAAATACCCACCGGTATGGCCACTACAGAGGCCAGCAACAGCATCAGGAACGTACCAATGATACCATTGGCAATACCTCCGGGCACACTCTCTCCGGCCGCAGCCGCCATCATGGCCTTATAGGCATTCGGAGTGGCCTCCGTAAAAAACGACCATCCCAACTGATTCCATCCCTTAATCAGCACTTCTCCCAGAATAGCCAGCAGCGGTATCGCGGTGAGTGCCGACAACAGACAGACACCGATGTAAAGCAACCGGTTTTTCAGAATACGGACTTGTATATTCTTATCTTTTGTTATCATATTATCTTAGAAGAAATTACACATGTCTTGCTTTTCGAATCAACATCTTTCCAATCAGGTTGATAATGGCAGTGATCAGGAAGAGCAACAGTCCGATGGCAATCAGCGAGGAAAGCTTCAGACCGTCAGCCTCACCAAACTGGTTGGCGATGATACTTGCCATTGTATTTCCCGTAGTACGGAGCGTATCCGGAATCTGGTTGGTATTTCCGATCAGCATCGTCACCGTCATGGTCTCTCCCAGTGCACGTCCGATTGCCAGGATATAGGCCGAAAAAATACCGGAACCTGCCATCGGGAAAATGATCCGCCGGATGACCTCCGCCCGTGTGGCCCCCATCGCATACGCCCCTTCCTTCAGGTCGGAAGGAACCATCTTGATGAATTCGGCACTCAGTGAAGAGGCATAGGGCACAATCATGATGGCCAGCACGAAGGCTGCCGTAAGGATACCTGAGCCCTGAGGAGAAAGATTAAGATGCATGAACACGTTGCGCAGCACGTAGAATCCCCACAAACCGTAGATGATGGAAGGGATACCTGCCAGCAGGTCGACTACCGTACCCAATATGGCCGCAATCTTCTTTCCCCGGAAATACTCACCCGTAAACAGGGCCACCGGCAAGGAAAACGGGATGCACATGAGCAATGCCAGAAAGGTAGTCAGCAACGTACCCGTAATGAACGGAAGTGCTCCATAGCTTTCTTTTCCCGATGTGGTCACCCAGTCGTCCGAAAATATGAAATTCCAGAATCCAAAGTGTTCAAACGCTCCGGAAGCATCGGCTGTGAGGGAATAGACAATTCCCCCACCGATGATTGGAATAACCACAGCCGATGCAATCAGCAAGCCTCTGAATATCTTGTCTTGCATAACCGATCTTACTTTATCAAGTTAAACCTTTATTGCGTCTGCTTATTTCAGAACCGGCTGACCTTTGTAAGTTACCTCTTTCAGGTTGTTCAAGCTCAGTTCGACAGCCTTCTTAGGCAGCGGAGCATAATGTACAGCCTCTGTAGTCTGCTGGATGCTGTCGCTCAGAATGTATTTCATCAGTTCCAGTGTAGCCTTTGCCTGAACTTCAGAACGGCTTGAATAATCCTGTTCCTTGTAAATCAGCAACCAGGTGAAACAGCTGATAGGATAAGCTCCCGGTGCATCGGCATTGGTGATGGAGCAGCGGGTATCCTGCGGAATCTCACCGGCAGCCGCAGAAATGCTCTTTGTATCCGGCAGTACGGCCTCACCCTGTGCATTGATGACACTGGCACAAGGAATCTTCTGTGCAAATGCATATTCAGAACCGATGTATCCCAAAGAATAAGGAGTCTGTGCAATGATGCCGGCTACACCCGGATTACCTTTTGCAGCCTGTCCGACAGGGAAGTCAACTGTCTTTCCTGCCCCGTAGGTATTCTTCCAGTTTTCGCTGACCTTTGACAGGTAATCGGTAAACACGAAAGTCGTACCGCTACCGTCCGAACGGAAAGCCAGAATGATTTTCTTGGCCGGCAGTTTCACGTCCGGATTCAGTTCCTGCAGGCGAGCATCGTTCCAGTCAGTAATCTTTCCGGCATAGATATCGGCAATCACCTCACCCGACAGATTCAGTTTCACTACATCCGGCAAGTTGTAAGCCAGTACCACCGCTCCCATACAGGTCGGGATATGTACCACAGCCGGCATTTCAGTCATTTCCTTGTCGCTCAGGAACGCATCACTTCCCGCAAAGTCCACGATTCCGTCCTTCAGGTTACGTACACCACCGCCACTGCCGATGCCACCATAAGATACACGGTCGGCGTGCGTTGCACTGTATCCTTCAAAAGTCATATTGTAAAAAGGCAGAGGAAACGTAGCTCCAGCCCCAGTCAGTTCTACTGATTCACCACTTGATTTCTGTCCACCGCAGGCGCATACAGCCATTGCCATCAAGCCTGCTACCAAAGGATAATAATACTTTTTCATTGCTATGTAAATTAGTATAATAGTTGTTTTCGATTAAGATTCACAGTTTCCGAAGCCCCTCATCAGATTGCGAAGGAAGCATTCAGGTAAGCATAATATACATTCGGAGAATTGTCCGCCTTCGGCACATTGATCCGGAAGTTCGGAGACAGGGAAATGTATTTTCCCAATTTGAATTCGGCTCCGACCACCCCGGTCATTCCGTCGGCATCGATGTTCCAGCGTCCTTTCGACTCCAGATAATCCCAGCGTCCGAAGAGTCCGACTTTCTTGTTCAGGTTCACATTGGCATATACCGAAACACCCCCCTGGTCGCATCCGGAAGTATAATTGCTGTTTTTCTGATAATTGTATTCGGCAGCCACCGAGAAGTCAGTATGCTTGTATCCCACAAACGAGGCGAAGCTGACGATGCCTTTTTCCGAAGGCTGGGTTCCCTCATTGTACGATCCGTACAGACGTACAGAAAGACCTTTACACGGAGTAAGGGTAACGCCTGCTCCATACAGCAGACCGTCCTGTACCTGCAGTCTCTTGTAACCTTCTCCATTGGCTACAATCGCATCTGCCGAAATAATGGAATTGAATGAATAAGCAGCCGAGACAGCCAGGTCGGCACTGCTGCCGAATTTATATTCATCCTGGAAAGATTTCATGATATAACGCTTTCCCCAAAAGTCTTCCTGCAACTTGAACTGAGTAGTAGAAATCAAGCCGGCATTCAGCGTCCATTTGTTCCGCTTCCAGGAAACCAGTGCATTTTTGATGAAACCTATCCTCTGATAGTCATTCACCTCCTTAACCTGACCGAAGTCGGCCACAGCCTTTATCTGCAGTGATCCGGACAAATCATACTGGTAACCCAGATAAGCTCTGTCAAGATTAAAGCCCCGGTCATCGTTTACCTGTCCGAATCCGGAATGGATGTCAGAATAAATGGTGATTATCGCCTTACCTTTCGGTGTGTTTGTCTGCGTTTCCGCATCGGAATTACCGGCATGGGCTGCAGTGCATGCACAGCCCGCAATTCCCAGAACCAACATACTTCGTTCTATCATATTTCTTTTGCTCAACTTTGTTTTTTATTTTCCGGGAGCAAAAGTAGGATGTCGGGATAAACAGATTATGTCATTAGTATTACAATACCGTTACATCGGCTCGGGAAAACGCAGGGTTTCCACTTTCTCCAGCCGTGCCCGCATGCGGGGCATTGCCGACTTGCGGATACGGAGGCGCATCAGGCAGTCCATGTCGTATGTCTGCTCCAGAATCTCCGGTTCCTCTTCCTTAACGATGCGCATGACGTCGTTCATAAACGGATATTCAAAAATCACCGTCACTTCCTCGTCCACGGTCTTCTCTATCACCTCCGCCTCCTCCAGCGCCTGCGCGGCTGCAGTACGGTAAGCCACGATGAGTCCGCTCGTGCCCAGTTTGATTCCGCCGAAGTAACGGACCACGATTACCAGGACGTCCGTCAGTTCCTTCGAATTGATCTGCCCCAGAATCGGTTTCCCTGCCGTTCCCGAGGGTTCGCCGTTGTCATTGGCACGGAACTCCTTCCGCTCTGCTCCCAGCATATAGGCATAGCATACGTGCCGGGCGTCATAATATTTCTTCTGGTATTCCTCCAGGTAATCCTTGACTTCGGACAACGTACGTACGGGAAGCGCAATGGCGATGAACTTACTCCTTTTTTCGGTATAAATCGATTCCGAACGGCTGAGAATGGTTTTATAGGTATCTTCCACTTGGCAAATCATTTCTAATTAAAAACAAACTTTCTTACTCATTATTCACGGGCTGCGGCGCAATGCAAAGCGTGCACCGATTGGCATCCGGACTCCCACAAAGGCAGTCGGCGAAGCACTCCGGCAGTACCGTACCGGCTTCCAGCAGCCTCAAAGCGACACAAAGTTACATAATATCAAGAGAAAAATGCACATCCACGTAAAAATCTGGTGCATTTATGGGCCAAGTCTGGATATTTAGAGAATTTGAGACAGAAAGACTCTCCGGATAACGGCGGAAGGATTCATCGGATTATTTTTGCAAATGAGCCGGCATATACATTACAGTATCTGATTTGTTTCATGCCACCGTCTTGAATGATATTTGCCTTACCGCTTCGGTTTTATTAATCAGCGTCGCCGATTAATGAAATGAAGACGTTGATTCTTAAAACTGCGCTGGCGGTTGTTTTTGGTTCCTGCAGGTGGTTTCTTTTACTAAACGGAAGAAAGAGAAATTCACGGTTATCCGGAATGGAATAACCGGTTATCCCCCGACAGGCCACCCTGTGAGCCCAACCAACTCCAGGTTCTTCGTTTCCCCAAAAACGCCGGTCCGCAAACAAGAAAAGGAACAAGACATGGCTTCCCCTTACCACATCCTGTTCCTTTATTTGAAGCAACCGAAAAACCAGTTACTTCCCCTCTGCTTTAAGTGAAGAATAATTCTTATTTTTTAGTCTTTCTGGCAGTTGTCTTAGCAGCAGTCTCCTTCTTTTCAGCCTTCTTTTCGCCGGCCTGTTTTTCAGCCTTAGCCAAGGCTTTCTTCAGTTTGGCTACCTCATCATTCAACTGTACCAGTTCTTCTCCCTGATTCTTGATAGTAGTCAGCAGTGAGCCCAGTTCTTCATTGTCCATGTCTACCGGATACAACGCATCCACACGTCCCAGGAAATCGCCCAGGATATTCATGTAGTTGGTAAACGCATCGTATGCAGAATCATAGATACCTCTGTTCAATGCCACACCGGTTTCCTTAGTAGTCATGAAACGGAAGTTGTTGCTGGCCTGCAAGTAATACCAGTCCTGTTTGATACGCTTGTCTTCGCACAGATATACGCGTTCTGCCACGCTGTACAATTTGTTGAAGGCTTCACGCTGCATCACGTTACCCAACCACGGGCTGATGTCTCTTTCTTCGTCTACCCATGACATCGGATAAGGCACGTCCATCATGTCAACCGATTTCAGTTTGGTAACGATTTCAGAAGGAGTAGAGAATGTGATGCCCTGCTGCTTAGCACATACCGGCAACGCCTTCAGGAATTCCAGGATGTTGGAAGAAAGCGGCTGGAATACACCCAGTGCAGACAGTTCCATGAAAATATTGATTACCTGCTCATTTTCCGGCATAGAAGCAATCCATCCGATGTACTTGTCGGCAAACAGCGGATATTCGTTCCAGTCAGAGTTAGAGAAGCGCAGGCTGATATCATCCGACAACTTGAAGTCACGCATCAGCAGCTTCAGGTTCGGGTTCTCCGTGCAGTGATACAGGTAGTGAGGACTCTTCCATCCCAGTACATGTTTTGCACCTTCAATCAGCATACCCTTGAATCCCATGCTTGCCACGATACCACCGATTTCGTTGTCATAAATCAAGCTGGAGTTACGGAATACCTTCGGTTCCTGTCCGAAGTAATCTTTCACTTTGCGGCGCATGCGTTCAACTTCTTCACGGAAGCATTCTTCGCTGATGAGTGAAGACAAGCCGTGAGAATAAGGCTCGCAGATAAATTCACAGCAGCCGGTTGCATTCAGTTCGTGCAACAGTTCAATCACTGCCGGAGCATAGATTTCGAGCTGTTCGAGAGCCACACCCGAGATAGAAAGAGCTACCTTGAATTCTCCTTCGTTCTCTTTCGCCATTCCGATCAGGGTTTTCAGGGCAGGAATATAAGAGCGTTCAGCCACCTCGTTGATGCCCTGTTCGTTGGCATAATCATCGTAATAATAGTGATCACTGCCTATTTCAAAAAAACGATAACGTTTTAAGTGAGTAATCTGATGTACTTCAAAGTAAAGACAGATTGTTTTCATAAATTTCCGAATGTTTGTTATTTACCATAATTATTCAAGACCTGATCATACAAGGCACGCACCTTCAGGCCAACCTTCTCCCAAACGATATTGTCCACTTCCTTCTTACCTTCATCTCTCAGGTATTCGTACAGCGAAGGATTGGTACAGATAGAATATATGGCATCCGCCATAGCGTGAATATCCCAATAATCGGTTTTAATACATTTCTCCAGAATTTCGGCACATCCCGACTGCTTGGAGATGATGGTAGGTACACTGCACTGCATTGCTTCCAGCGGAGAAATACCGAACGGCTCAGATACCGAAGGCATGATATACACATCACTGGCTTTCAATACTTCATATACCTGTTTTCCTTTCATGAAGCCCGGGAAATGGAAACGGTCGGCAATGCCTCTTTCGGCAGCCAGACGGATCATGGCATTCATCATATCCCCGCTTCCGGCCATTACGAAACGGATGTTACGGGTACGTTTCAATACCATGGCAGCCGCTTCCACGAAATATTCCGGTCCTTTCTGCATGGTAATACGTCCAAGGAAAGTGACGATTTTCTCTTTCGGGTTCTTTCTCGGAACAATGTCCTGGATTTCCTTTGGAAGAGGAGACACCGCATTGTGCATGGTAAAGCACTTGCGAGGATCCTGATAATATTTATGAATTACAGTCTGACGAGTCAGTTCGCTCACACACATGATACAATCGGCATGGTCCATACCGTTCTTTTCAATCGCATATACCGTAGGATTCACATTACCGCGGCTGCGGTCGAAGTCGGTGGCATGTACGTGGATAACCAGCGGTTTTCCGGAAATCTGCTTGGCATGAATACCTGCCGGATAAGTCAGCCAGTCGTGAGAGTGGATGATATCAAACTGCTGCTGACGGGCTACCACACCTGCTACGATGGAATAGTTGTTGATTTCCTCGTGCAAGTTATCCGGATATCTTCCGGAGAACTCCATACAGCCCAGGTCGTTGGTATGCATATAATTGAAGTCGGCATAGATATGGTCGCGCAAGTCGTAATACAACTGCGGATCCATATAATGTCCTACGCGGCTGTTCACATAGTCCCACTGTACATCGCGCCATACGATGGGCACACTGTTCATACCTATGATTTTCAAGAAACTCTGATCTTCATCTCCCCACGGCTTGGGAATACAGAACGTGATATCCATATCCGGCTGCTGCGACATACCTTTTGTCAGTCCATAGCTCGCAGTACCCAAACCTCCTAAAATATGAGGAGGAAATTCCCAACCAAACATTAAAACTTTCATAGTCTTTCCCCCTTATTTACTGATTTGCATATTTTTCCAATAAATTGATTGTTCTCAGAATTTGTGCCACATTCATAGCGAACGACACAGCTCCACGACCCTGGAACGGCGGGTTACCGTCGAACAGTTCAGGAATAGAGCCGATACAGTGGCATGACATCTGATCTTCGTAGCTGATAAGCTGGCGTTCTACAAATGAGATGGCACTCCGCTTGTAGATCTTCAAATATGCTTCCAGGTAAAAACCTTCCAGCCACGGCCATGCTGTACCCTGATGATAAGCATAGTCACGCTGCAACTGCGGTCCTACATAGTTCGGATTGTAACCTCCACTCTTCGGGCTCAGTGAGCGGATGCCATTCGGAGTCAGCAATTCCTTGGTCACGATATCCAGGACTCCCTTCTTCTGTTTGGCATCGAGCGGAGAATAATCGAAGGCTGCGGCAAAAATCATGTTCGGACGGACACTCCAGTCCATTACCATACCGTCTACATAATCGAGCAGGTATCCGTATTCATTCAGGAAGGTATTTACAAAGGCTGTTTTAGTCCGTTCGGCAATTTCCTTCAGTGCATCGGCGAACTCATTGTCACCGGCTTCACCCAGCAGGTCTGCCACAAACATCAGTGCGTTATACCACAATGTATTTACTTCTACAATGTATCCGCTTCGCGGAGTCACCGGGCGGTTGTTTACCGTCGCATTCATCCAGGTAACGGCCTTATCCTTACCCTCGGCATATACCAGTCCGTTATCATGTACCTGGAAGTTCGGATGCTTGCCCTCACGCAAGTAATTCATGATGTCTTTCAGCAGGGTAGCATATTTGTTGCGGGCCTCATCCCGTGAAACCATCTTCGCATACTGCTGGATGGTCCACACTGCCCAGAGAAGCACATCCGGATGTTCCAGCTCATACACTCTCAGTGAAGAAGGCTCATTGTTCATGAACGCATAGATAGCCTTTGAGGCTGTAGCCATCACTGCTTCGAACTTATCCAGTTCATTGGTGGCGATTGTGAGTCCCGGCAATGAGATAAACATATCCCGGGCGCGGCATTTGAACCAAGGATATCCAGCCAGGATATACGATTCTCCATCCTGCTTGTTCAGGAACTGATGAGCCGCATTGATCAGGCAGTTCTTAAAGTTGTTACGCGGAATACGGCGTTCCACCTCTGATTCAAAAATCGCATTCAGTTCTGCAGGATTGATCTCAGATACACCTCCCGAGAACACGATGGGTTCTCCCATCTTGATTTCTGTCTCGAAATATCCCGGTACATACAGGTCCTCGTTGAAATCATATCCCCTTTCCTGTTCTTTCGGGTATTCAATTCCGCGATACCAGTCAGGAATAAAGCAGAACGTATTCTGGCAGCTGGTCTGCATGAACAGTTCCGGATATCCCGGATACATGCAAGTCTTGATACCATTAGGAATCTCATCGTAATGGCGGTTGGCCTGACTGTTTTCATGAGTATACTGACGTACACTTCTGAAGGCCAGGAACGGCCGCAGTCTCAAGATGGTCTTTGAATGAGCCTGAAGCAAAGTGTAACGGATCAGAATACGGTTTTCATGATGAACAAACACTTTTTCTTTTTTCAACACCACGCCCCCTACTCTATATATAGTAGTAGGAACTTTCTCAACCTCAAACTCACGGATATACTTGTGTCCGCGAGGACTGAAATTATCGCCGTGATACTTATGAAGCCCCAAATTGAATTCAGCCCCGTGCTGTATCACCGTTTCATCAAGAGATGAAAGTAACACATGGTTTTCGTCATCCAGCTCCGGTATAGGGATAACTAACAAACCATGATATTTGCGAGTGTTGCAGTCTACAATAGTAGAGCAGTGGTACGCTCCCGAACGATTGGTACGGAGAATTTCTCTAGGTAAAGATTCCTCCAAATTCGTCATCAGCGTTTTGTCAAATCGTAAATAACTCATAGCTGTATATTAAGGTTATAATAATTTAATACAAATCCAAAAAAAATGTTATCATGCCCAAATTTAGTAATTAAATAAACAAAGCAAAATTAAAATCTATATTTTTTTCATCCTCATGTACAAAAAGTTTCAACTAAAACCTTTTCTTTTTGGACATCCGTCTGAAATTATGCTGAAAGACAGTGTTTAATAATTCAAAATCAGCAAAAAGGAGAATCATCTGCTTTGGAAATTCTATTCAGGCAAATTTACATTTTATACGTATCTTATTCAACAATCTGTCATTTTTACACAATAGCCTTTCATGTGCACGCACACTTGGAAAATTATGCGATTTTTTCTTATATTTTTTGTTTTAACCCAAACATAATTGTCCATATCAAACGAGCATTTTTTCTGTATCTTCCCCTCATTTTGTCATACATTTTTTACATCATAGAAACAGTTTTATATTAATCCGGCAATGCAGATCAGTTATATAAGAAACTTTCCATATGACCCACCGGATGCCTCTCCTTCCGCTCTCCGCAATATTTCTTCAAAAACAGAAGTCGGATACGGCAAAACCGTTACTGCAACTCAAGCGAATAATCCAAATCGGACTGAATGCGGTGCATCTGACGGTCCAGCATCACTAACTTTGTTCCCATTTTCTCAAAGTTCAGCATTTCCTTTCCATCGAAAGAAACCAACTGGATAACCACCGCATCCGGGTCATCTGCATGTCCCCTCAGCGTAAACTGCCGTCCCTGGAAATAATACATACGATCTTTTCCGTCTTCCGCCTCAAGATACTTCATGGAAGCCTGAAAAACGCCGTCCCCGCTATGCTCATAATGACTGATGGAAATCCGGTATACGATTCCCGGGCAAGAAGCTGCAGGAAGTGTACCCGCATAGGTTTCCGTCACCAGCTGTCCCGCATCGGTTCTTCTCACCAGCGAGTCAAGTACGTCTCCGCTCTGTTTCACACTGTCCCGGCAATACACCCGCTGATAGGTTCCATGCTTCCCCAGCACAAGGGTATCCGCCGTATGCTTCACAATGTCCATCGTATCCTCAAACTGGATAGTCTGTCCATTGCCCACACTTCTTCCGGAGAGCACCAGCCGGCCCTCAGGCAAAAGGTTCCACTTGTCATACAGCAGCGTTTTCATACCGATGGACGAAGCCTTTCCTCCTTCCTCGAGCCTGATACCCTGGATAATCTGTGAGTTGACCGGCATCACTTCATACCAGTCCCCCATCAAGTCTGTTTCAGCATGTTTCTCCTGAGTATGACAGGCCGTGCAGCACAACAGGATGCCTAAAGGAAGTATTGTTTTCATAGATAAAATTTACTAATCGATATTATTATTCCCCGATGCAAACGTACAAACAATATTTAAGAAATCAAACGATTTCCATCAACTTTATTCCTGAGTTTCTATTCTTTTCTTATGCAGAAACCAGCCTGCGCTCCAGATACTGCTTTCCCTTCTTCACTGCAGGAGGAATCAGACCTCAAACCAGCGCGCTTCCCCATTTCCCATCCGGTTGACGGTATGCAGCTGCCCGACCGGTACCCCCGTGAAATGTGCGATCAGCGAGCGCAGGAACAAACCATGAGAGACCAGCAGCACCGTTTGTCCGGCATATTCAGTCCGCAACTTATCCGCTACCCTGCCGGCACGGTCATAAAGCATCTCCTTGGTTTCCACATCCGCAGGCAACTGCTGCAGGTTGACCTCGGCGATTTTCATCCCCGTCAGGCTGCCCCAGTCTATCTCCCTAAACATCGGCCACTGGAGCCACTTTATCTGCTTCCCGTCCAGCAGCAGTTCCACGGTGTCCTTCACCCGCTTCAGGTCACTGCTGAGCACCACGTCAAAATCATTCAGGTCGAGTTGTGAGCGCAAGGATATAATCTGCATCCTGCCATTTTCCGTCAGTCTTCCGGGCATATGTCCCTGAAGGACACGGGAGATGTTTTCTTCCGTCTCTCCATGCCGCACCAGACAAATTCTCAATGTTTTCTTTTCCATAAAATAAATTCCTTTCACATTACAGACAGGCAGTCAGGGTACTCTTCGTTCCATCTGTTCCCCGGATTGCCATCCGGCGCATAAAAGTAATCATTTCACCGGTACCGTCCAACCGCAAGCGGCGGAATCTGACGGCAGACAGGGTTTCACGAAACGGCCCTTCCCCGCCCGGAATCACTTTTCCAGTGTCATCGAACGACAAAAAGCCCTTCAAAATTGTTTTTCCCGTTTTTTTTCACTATATTCGGCGTAGCATCATTCTGCAAAGATACCGTGACACAGCGGAAATCCCTCCGACAGACTTGCCGATTACTTTAATACAATCTGTGCCATCACATTCAGGATATATGCGGTCCTGCATGATAAATTAAAGAAGTAAAACCAACCATTAATTGTTTGCCCTATGAAAAAGTACGTAGCTGAATTAATCGGAACCATGGTCCTGGTATTGCTGGGATGTGGAAGTGCAGTATTTGCAGGGAGTGCCGCCGACACCGTAGGAGCCGGCACGGGAACTTTGGGAGTAGCCTTAGCCTTCGGGCTTTCTGTAGTAGCCATGGCGTATACCATCGGTAACATATCCGGATGCCATATCAATCCGGCCATCACACTGGGCGTATGGCTGAACGGCAAGATGACAAACAAAGACGCCTTCATGTACATGCTTTTCCAGATTACCGGAGGAATTATCGGCGCACTGATTCTTTCCTTGCTGGTCAGCACCGGAGGGCACGCCGGTCCGACAATGACAGGTGCCAACACCTTCGACAGCGGAGAGATGGCACAGGCATTCATCGCCGAGGCGGTCTTCACCTTTATCTTTGTACTTGTAGTATTAGGATCCACCGACGAAAAGCGTGGAGCCGGTAACCTGGCAGGCCTTGCCATCGGTCTGACCCTTACCCTGATCCACATTGTATGTATCCCCATCACGGGTACCTCCGTCAACCCGGCCAGAAGCATCGGTCCGGCCATCATGGAAGGCGGACAGGCTGCCAGTCAGTTATGGCTCTTCATCGTAGCCCCCTTCCTGGGAGCCGCATTCAGTTCACTGGTATGGAAATTCCTGAAAAAATAAGCGGTAATTCCTGAAAAATAAAAAAGAGGCCTCAGGGCCTCTTTTTTTATCTCGTCTGCTTTACCAATCAAATCTCTCCAAGATCGAATTTCTCCGGATGCTTTCCCTTGAACTGCTTGAAGTAAAGTTTGATTTCACGCATATCTTTCTCTACATCTCCGCTGGGCATAAGATACTTGCCAGCAGTAATACATTTTTTCTCATAATCGATACCTATCAAGACAATAGGCACCTCCGCTTTCAGCGCGATAAAATAAAATCCTTTTTTCCAGTTAGGATTTGCCGAGCGGGTACCTTCGGGAGTGATGGCCAGATGAAACTTGCGGCTCTCCCTGATGCGCTGGGCAACCTGATCCACCAACGACGTACGCTTGCTCCGGTTGACCGGTATGCCTCCCATCCAGCGGAAGAATATACCCAAAGGAAAGAAGAACCATTCCTTTTTCATCATGAAGCCAGACTCACGTCCGATAGCCGAGATAAAAAGCTTACCGATAAACAAATCCCAGTTCGTGGTATGAGGCGCCGCACAGATGATGCATTTATCAAAATCCGGCACCGACACCTCTGCTTTCCATCCCAGCAGGCGGAAATAAATAAAACGGCAGATAGCTTGTTTCATCCCGCTTATTTAGCCAGTTCTTCCATTTTGGCAGAGATTTTCTCTACACCTGCCTGCAAGTCCGCATTCAGTTTCTTATAGAATCCCTTCACATTACCCGGTTCAGTATGACTTACGCGGCTGATCAGATCGTCTCTGAGCTGTGCGATTTCAATGAACACATGGTAATAAGCCTGTTTCTTTTCCTGAGTAGCATTCACAGCATCCATTGCACACAAACCTGTCAACACAGTTGTAATATAATTGATATTCTTCTTCAAATCTCTTCTATTAGCCATAATTCCATTTTTTTAAGTTATAAAATTAAGTTGTCGGGGGTAAAGATAATATTTTTTCCCGAATAATCCACTTCTCTTTCAAAAAATCGAATTTTTAAATAAAACCACCCCGGCCACACTCCCCATCCCCCAAGGTTTCGCACCCATAATGGAAATTTTATCGGCATACGTTTTTATATTTCCGAAAAAAAAGCGAAATTTGCACCACAGAGTGAATTTTATACACCTTATAAAATATAAAAACAATTATGACAAAAAGTGCATTACAAATTGCGAGAGCTGCTTACCAGCCTAAATTACCAAAAGCATTGAAAGGTGCGGTTGCAGTCAAAGAAGGAGAAGCTACTCAGTCTGTAGCCGATCAGGAAGCGATTCAGAAACTGTTCCCTAACACTTACGGTATGCCACTGATTCAGTTCGTAGAAGGAACTGAAACATCACACGCTCCGATGAACGTAGGTGTAATTTTGTCTGGTGGTCAGGCTCCGGGCGGACACAACGTAATTTCCGGTCTGTTCGACGGTATCAAGAAATTGAACCCTGCCAACAAGTTGTACGGTTTCATCCTGGGTCCTGGCGGCTTGGTTGACCACAAATATAAAGAACTGACTGCCGACATCATCGACGAATACCGTAACACAGGTGGTTTCGATATCATCGGTTCAGGACGTACTAAACTGGAAACAGTTGAACAGTTCGAAAAAGGTTACGAAATCCTGAAAGAACTGGGTATCAAGGCACTGGTAATCATCGGTGGTGACGACTCTAACACTAACGCCTGTGTATTGGCTGAATACTACGCTGCAAAGAACTACGGTATCCAGGTAATCGGTTGCCCGAAGACTATCGACGGTGACTTGAAGAACGAAATGATTGAAACATCATTCGGTTTCGATACTGCCTGCAAGACTTATGCAGAAGTAATCGGTAACATCCAGCGTGACTGTAACTCAGCACGTAAGTACTGGCACTTCATCAAACTGATGGGTCGTTCAGCATCTCACATTGCACTGGAATGTGCATTGCAGGTACAGCCGAACATCTGTATCGTATCAGAAGAAGTGGAAGAAAAGAACATGTCACTGGACGATGTAGTAACTTACATCGCTAAGGTAGTAGCCGACCGTGCTGCTGACGGCAACAACTTCGGTACTGTACTGATTCCGGAAGGTCTGATCGAGTTCATCCCGGCTATGAAGAGCCTGATTGCCGAACTGAATGACTTCCTGGCTCACAACGGTGAAGAATTCAACAGCATCAAGCGTTCTAAACAGCGTGACTACATCATCAGCAAGCTGTCTGAAGCAAACTCTAAGATCTACGCTTCTCTGCCGGAAGGTGTAGCTCGCCAGTTGTCTCTGGACCGCGACCCGCACGGAAACGTTCAGGTATCTCTGATCGAAACAGAAAAGCTGTTGTCTGAAATGGTTGCTACTAAATTGGCTGCATGGAAAGAAGAAGGCAAATACGTAGGTAAGTTCGCTGCTCAGCACCACTTCTTCGGTTACGAAGGACGTTGCGCCGCTCCGTCAAACTTCGATGCTGACTACTGCTATGCACTGGGTTACACTGCATCTATGCTGATGGCTGCCGGCAAGACTGGTTACATGTCATCAGTACGCAACACAACTGCTCCTGCTGAAGAATGGATCGCAGGTGGTGTGCCTATCACAATGATGATGAACATGGAACGTCGTCACGGTGAAATGAAACCGGTTATCCAGAAAGCATTGGTTAAACTGAACGGTGCTCCTTTCAAGGCATTCGCTGCTCAGCGTGATACTTGGGCTAAGGAAACAGCTTATGTTTACCCGGGTCCTATCCAGTACTTCGGTCCGACTGAAGTTTGCGACCAGCCTACTAAGACTCTGCAGCTGGAACAAGCTAAATAATCATCTTTTTCTCTGTAAAGAATAAGGAAACTATAAAAAGGCTGTTTTGAAATAACTGGTTTTATTTTAAGACAGCCTTTTATTTACTCACTCACACTACTGACTTCTAAAGAATAATAGATATGGTAAAAGAACCGCCCATCACGGTGGTAAATAAAACTCCCCGCACCCGGACACGAAAACGAACCGCTTCCAGCTCTGCCCCGGCAGAGAAAAAGTACAGAAAGACAACGGGTGGGCAAAGACGAAGCAAGAAAAGCAACTCCCCCGGCAAGAAGGAACATTCCACACCTGCCTGGCTCTATTACCTGCTGATGGGAGTAACGGCTACCTTGTTCATCGCCGGATTCTATTATTTCTTTATCCGTCCGTATGCCTACCGCTGGAAACCTTGCTACGGGGCAAAAGCCTACGGAGTATGTGTACCGTCGGGATTCAGCGTTCACGGCTTCGATGTATCACACCACCAGGGAAGAATCAACTGGGAGAAACTGCAGAAGACCCAGCAGACACCTTTCCCTATTCAGTTCGTTTTCATGAAGGCATCCGAAGGAGGAGACTTCAGCGATACTGCTTTTATCCGCAACTTCAACCATGCGCGTGAGTACGGCTTTATCCGCGGGGCTTATCACTTTTACAACCCCAAGACAGACGCGGAAAAACAGGCCGATTTCTTTATCCGCTCCGTTCATCTGGAACCGGGCGACCTGCCTCCGGTACTCGACATCGAGAAAAAAGGCAGTGACATGGACCGCCTGCGCAACGACCTGAAAATATGGCTTCGGAAGGTAGAGCAGCATTATCGCGTGAAACCGATACTCTATACTTCCTACAAATTCAAGACCCGCTACCTGAATGATTCCATCTTCAATACCTATCCGTATTGGATTGCCCACTATTACGTGGACTCGGTACGCTATGAAGGACAATGGAAATTCTGGCAACACACGGATGTGGGTACATTGCCGGGAATCGACGAACGGGTGGACTTGAATGTTTTCAACGGAACTTTCGAGGAACTGAAGGCGATGACCATTCCGGCTCCCGATTCTTCCGCATATACCTCTGACACATTACATCCTTAACCGGTTTTATTTCATGAACATCTTACTCAATCTACTATGGCTCATATTCGGAGGCTTCATCATCTGCCTCGAATATATTATCGGCAGTTTCTTGCTGATAATCACTCTGGTTGGAATCCCTTTCGGCCTGCAGACACTCAAACTGGGCATGCTGGCACTCAGCCCTTTCGGCAGACAAATCGTCAGCAGTCCCTGCACCGGCGGATGCCTGTCTACCCTCATGAATCTTCTTTGGATTCTGTGCGGAGGCATCTGGATTTCCATCACTCACCTGCTACTGGGCGCTGTCTGCTGCATTACCCTCATCGGTATTCCTTTCGGCATGCAGCATTTTAAGATGGCCGGACTGGCACTTACTCCTTTCGGCAAGACGATTGTCTGAACGGCCGGCATATTCCGACCTTTATTTACCCATATAAAAAGAGCTGCTCCTTCGCATTCCGGAACCTTTTCCGGTCCGACGAAAGAACAGCTCTTTTCTATTTTACCGCCTCATCCGTCCTCAAACGGACGATTGAGAACATCTGTTTCTTATTCCACAGTCACCTCATCCACGAAGAACCATGACGGATGTCCCACTCCATAATGCCAGTGCGGACATACCTTCGTACCGGTCACCTCTACCTTGATATAACGGGCTTTCAGCGGAGTGATGGATTCGGCCTTAACCTCGCGGAACAATACCTGGTTCGAACGGTCTTCCGGCATCTTGATTGAATCCCACAACGTATAGTTTTCTCCATCCAGAGAATAGCTGTACGATACTTCCAGCGGGAAGAGAATCCACGCACCAATCTGATGCAGGAAATCGGCAGACACCTTGCGCACGTCCTTCACCTCACCCAGATCGACGACAAAGGCACCGTCCTTGCCTTCCCAGCCTACCCAGCTCTCTACATAGCTTGCACCGCCATACAGTCCGTCGGTCAGGGCCGTACGTCCGGTTTCCGCATACTTGCCGGTCGGTTCTGTCAGATAGGTCACCTTAGCCCCCAGTGCCAGGTTATTCTTATTATTCGTCATATAACGTTCACGGTACAACTTACAGTAGTCGAGTGAGTAATTGGAACGTTCGTTCAGCACCGGATTACCGAAGAATTCAGCCTGCTTCTCGAAATAATTCAACTTGCTTTCCACCAAGGCAAAATCCTTCTTCTCGTCCGTACGCAGCAGTTCAAGTTCCGAATACAGCAACGGCATGCGTGTCCGTTTCACACGTGTCAGCAGCACCTCATCATCGGCCACCGCTTTTTCAGCCGCATCAAACAGTTTGTTGTACCTGCGCATCAGTTCCGGTCTCAGCATACCCTTCTTGTGAGAAACCGGAGAATCGTAAATCCACAGGCGGTGTCCGCTGCCCAGCAACGCGCCTTCCATCACCTTGATGTACTGATAAAGATACGTACCCGCCTTACCGTAATATCCGTTCAGGAAGTGCTTCATCAGCGCATCCACATCCGCATCCGGATTCCACATCAGCTTAGAGACCAGATAAGCACGCAGTTCCGCGAAATCACCGCAGTAGCTGCCGCCGATCTGTGAGAAATGCATCTTCACATGATGGTCACGGAAAGTCTGGATATTGTCCTGCAGGATATGCAGGTTAGGGAACGGCGACATCATTCCGTCGAAATTGATTCCGTAGTCCCATACAAACAGGTTGTCCGAAATCTTCGACCATCCCTCAAGCGCCTTCATGAAATACTGGCCGCTGGCGTTCTCCTTCAGAGAAACCTCCCGTTCGCAGTCGATGTCACACAACATGATTACCACGTTCGGCAACGGCTTCACGTGCTTCGGCGGATTCATCGTATACAGATAAGCCAGGGTCGCAAATTCCTTGTCCGGGAAACGGGCTGCCAGTTTATTGACAAAATGAATCACACTGCCCGAAAGAGCACCTTCCTCATCGTCAATCTTCTTACACTCCGGACACGTACAGTTGGTGTAGTTACCGTCGTTCTGGCTCACACAAATCAGTTTCTGCTCTGGATTAGCCTTGAAGATGGAGTCGATGCGCTGTGCCACAATCTCAAACACCTCCGGATTGCTCAGACACCACTGGCTGGCCTTGCCCGGATGGCGTTTTCCGTTGAAGAATGAATAATATTCCGGATGCTTCTCCCCGTATACGGCCGAAGGAAGCAGTTTGTCGAACGTATGTACCCAATAGCCGGCCGCAAAAGCCTCATTCGGTTCTTCCAGGCGGTTCCACCACTTATAGATTGTATCCGAACGCATGGCATAGCACTGCGTCTGACGATAACGGAAAGCCGGATTGTCAATCTTCTCAATCAGCGGAAGCGAAATGTTGTCCGTCTGCTTCAGCGAATATTCATTTTCCCCCCAGTAATCTACTCCCAGATAATCCTCCAGCAAAGATACCGCACCGTATACCACTCCATTGGCATTTCCTGAAATCTTCAGGATGCCCCCGGCGGTCGACAGACTGTATCCGTCTTCAGTCACTCCAGCAGGAGCCTGTCCTCCGATCAGGATATCCCCTTTGCGGGCTTCCTTGCCGGAAACTACCGGCAACTGAGAATCGGAGATCCGCTGAATAAACAACTGCAGGATATTGGCGGCCGTACGGTTTACCCGCGTATCGTCTTCGAGTACAATGGCTGCCTTCGATTTTCCGTTTTTCACTAGTTGCACCTGTGCGCTTACATTCAGACAAGCTGAAGCCCCCAACACACACAGGGCCGTTTTAGAAAGATGTCTAAGTTTCATCATAATATTACATTTATACCTATTAGTTAATAGTTCTGTCAAAGGAGTTACATAAAAGTAAGACAAAGGTAGGAAATTATCTTAAAAACCAAACAAACAATCCTTCTTAAAAGCCCCCTCTGTCCTTTCTTTTTTATATTCTCTTCATACCGTTATCACAAATAAATCACTACTTTTGCAGTCGGTGCATGCGGTATCAACCAAAGAGAAAGATACCGGCCGCATCCGTTTTACATCAAAATAGATTAAACTGTTCCATGAACCGAAGAAATCTTTTTCATATCTTATTCATGGCAGCCGCCATGAGTCTTCAGGCACAGAGCCTGGAGAACAATGTCCAGCAGCGACTCAGCGACTTCTTCTCCAATTATCAGACCTCCTATGCCCATATCGGCACCTGCCGTCTGGACAACGTGGAGATCAATCACGAGGAAAAAGCCGTCAGCATTTATGCCAACCCCACTTTCGGATACCAGCCGTTTACGGAAGAGAATGTCCAGGCCATCTACCGCTCCATCAAGCAGGTCCTCCCGGGACCGGTCAACTACTACAGACTGACGGTATATGCCGACGGGCAGCCCATTGAGAACCTGATTCCGAACGCCTTCCGCAGCAAGACCAAGAAAGACAAGAGCCGCTTGTACACACAGGCCGACCGGCCGGTGGCTCCCTGGGTCGAGAACATCTCCCGTCCCTACACCATCAGCCGCGGTCTTCAGAACCGTCACCTTGCCGTCTGGCAAAGCCACGGACGCTTCTACAAGCAGAGCAAGGGAGAATGGGTATGGCAGCGTCCCCGTCTTTTCGCTACCACCGAAGACCTCTTCACCCAGTCGATTGTCGTCCCTTACCTGATACCGATGCTCGAAAATGCCGGAGCCGTCGTCTTCACCCCGCGTGAGCGCGACTGGCAGCGCAACGAGGTAATCGTGGACAACAATACCAGCACCCGCGGAAGCAGTTACCTGGAAATCAACTACAAGCGGAAATACCGCTGGCAGGAAAGCCAGCTCCCGGGATTTGCCCAGAAATACCAGGCCTATCCCGAGAACCACAATCCTTTTACCGACGGAACCGCCCGCTTCATCCGCACGCTGCCGAAACCGGAGAAAGCCTTTGCCGAATGGATTCCCAACATTCCGGAGACCGGACGCTATGCCGTATACGTCAGTTACCAGACCCTTCCGGAGAGCGTATCCGATGCCAAATACCTGGTGTTCCATAAAGGAGGTGTCACGGAATTCAAGGTCAACCAGCAGATCGGGGGCGGCACCTGGGTCTATCTGGGTACCTTCGAGTTCGACCGCGGACACAACGATTACGGCATGGTAGTACTCAGCAACGAGAGCAAGCAAGACGGAGTGGTCTGTGCCGATGCCGTCCGTTTCGGCGGGGGTATGGGAAACATCCTTCGCGGAGGACAGACCAGCGGAATGCCCCGCTACCTGGAAGGTGCCCGCTACTGGGGCCAATGGGCGGGAATGCCTTATTCCGTCTACAGCAAGAGTCAGGGAGAGAACGACTACAACGACGACATCAACGCCCGTTCACTCATGGTCAATTACCTGAACGGAGGTTCCGTGTATAACCCCGGAGAAAAAGGACTGGGAGTACCCCTCGAACTGACCCTGGGAATGCACAGCGATGCCGGCTTCAAGAAAGACGACGCACTGGTTGGCTCTCTGGGCATCTATACCACCGGATTCAACGACGGAAAACTGAACAGCGGCATTTCCCGTTATGCTTCGCGCGACCTGAACGACCTGGTGCTGACCGGTCTTCAGCGCGACATTTCCTCCCGGATGGGAGTCGAATGGGCCCGCCGCGGCATGTGGAACCGCAACTACAGCGAGACCCGCCTGCCTTCCGTCCCGTCGATGATCCTGGAAACCCTCTCGCATCAGAACTTCTCGGACATGCAGCTCGGCCACGACCCAGCGTTCAAGTTCGTCGTAGCCCGTTCCGTATACAAATCCCTGCTGCGGTTCACCGCCGAGATGCACCGTAAGGAATACACCGTCCAGCCGCTGCCGGTCGACCATTTCGCCATCCGCGAAGGAGAAAAGAAAAACACCTTCCGGCTGACATGGAATCCGGTATCCGACCCGCTGGAACCCACGGCAGAGCCACAGGGATACGTTGTCTACACCCGAATCGGCTACGGCGGATTCGACAACGGCACCTATACCCGGAATCCCGAACTCACGGTCAAGGCCGAACCGGGACTGGTCTACAGTTTCAAGGTAACGGCAGTGAACCGCGGCGGCGAGAGCTTCCCGTCGGAAATCCTGTCGGCCTACCGCGCCAAGAAGAGCCGGGGCACCATCCTCATCGTCAACGGTTTCCACCGTGTCAGCGGACCCGCCTCCTTCTCTACGGCCACCCAACAGGGATTCGACCTGCAGACCGACCCCGGAGTACCCTATCTCCGTACCCCGGAATACTGCGGATACCAGCAGGACTTCGACCGCTCCAAGGCAGGCATCGAGACCAAAGGAGGCTTGGGATACAGCGGCAGTGAACTCGAGGGTACCCTCATGGCGGGCAACACCTTCGACTACCCGTTCGTCCACGGCAAGGCCATCCAGCATGCCGGAGGCTATTCCTTTGTCTCCTGCAGCAGTGAGACCCTCGAAAGCGGTTCCGTCTCACCCGAGGAATATCCCATTGTCGACTTCATCTACGGAGCCGAGAAAGCCCCTCTCAGCAGCCGGGTACAGGAAGTCCTCACCCAGTATTGCCGTCAGGGCGGAAACCTGCTGCTCAGCGGGGCCTACCTGGGTAACCTCGGAAGTCCGTCTTTCATGTCGCAGACCCTGAAGTACACCTACGGAGGCAGCCTGAAACACTTGTTTTCCGGTGAGGTCAGCGGAGCCGGCATCCGCTTCCGCGTGCCCCGTACGCCTAACGAACAGGTATATGCCATACCGGCCCCCGACTGCATCCTGCCCTCCGAAGGTGCTTATGCCTCCTTTGTCTCTACCGAAGGCGGATACGGAGCCGGCACCGCCTATCAGGGCAAGGACTACCGCACCTTCGTCCTGGGAGTGCCCCTGGAAGCCATCACCGAGGCAGACTACCGCACCCATCTCCTGCGGGCAGCCCTGCAGTTTTTCGGATATCCGGAGAAATAACAACCCCGGATATCCGGGAAGAATCGCCCCGAAAAGTGTCAGTTCTCACTTTTCGGGGCTACTTTATGACCGGTCCGGAATTTTTACCCGAAAAGTTGTCCGATTTCCGTGGCTATATCAGAAAAAAACTTAACTTTGTTCCTATAAACTCTAAAAACAAAAAGCTATGTACACTATACAGACTAACGCCTCAGGCACACGCAGCATGGAAATTTCGGATGCACATTTGCAGACCATCGAAAAATATTCACTCTTCCAGCATCTTATCGACAGCAACGGTATCATTGACGAAAGCGTGCTCGACAAACTGAAACTGAACGTACGCTCCCTGCTCTCTTCACTCGAAGGCGATACCAAGGACCTGCTCGACCTCTGCCTGGACGTCATCTACCACAATAACATGAAGGCTTTCGGCCTGCATCAGCTCGTGCTGCTCTACATCGACTGGGAAAAGAACAGACAGGAAGAGAACGACGACCAGGACCAGACAGCCACTACCGAAGGATAAGCAGACAAATCCCTCGGCAAGAGACAGTAAATCATCCAGTGTAAACACATACAGATACGGATATCAATTCCCGAATCATATTCAGATTATAGATTAGAATAAGCAAAAACCATTTATTTTGAAAGAGTATAAACTGACCGACTGGTTACCCACCACCAAAAAAGAAGTGGAACTCAGAGGCTGGGAAGAATTGGATGTCATTCTTTTCAGTGGCGATGCATACGTTGACCACCCTTCCTTCGGAGCTGCCGTTATCGGCCGCATGCTCGAAGCACAGGGACTGAAAGTAGCCATTATCCCCCAGCCCAACTGGCGAGACGATTTGCGTGATTTCAAGAAACTCGGCCGTCCCCGTCTGTTCTTCGGCGTCTCTGCCGGATGCATGGACAGCATGGTCAACAAATATACGGCCAACAAGCGGCTCCGGAGCGAAGATGCCTATACGCCCGACGGACGGCACGACATGCGCCCCGAATATCCCACCATCGTTTATACTCAGATTCTCAAAAGCCTGTACCCCGACGTACCCGTGGTCATCGGGGGAATCGAGGCTTCCTTGCGGCGTCTCACCCATTACGACTATTGGGAAGACAAGGTACGTCCTTCCATTCTGGCCGAATCGGGTGCCGACCTGCTGATTTACGGCATGGGCGAAAAGCCCCTGACCGACCTCTGCCGACGGATGAAAGCCGACGGAAAAATCCCTTCCGACCTGCTGCAGACGGCCTATCTGGTACCCCGCAGTGAATTCAAGGAGGCCGAAAACGACCTTCGTCTGTTCTCTCACGAGGAATGCCTGGCCGACAAGAAGAAGAAGCAGGCGCAGAATTTCCGGCACATCGAAGAAGAATCGAACAAGTACGAAGCTTCCCGCATCTGGCAGGAAACCGGAAAGCAGGTAGTCGTAGTCAATCCGCCTTACCCGCCCATGACCCAGGGCGAGCTGGACATGTCCTTCGACCTGCCCTACACCCGTCTGCCTCATCCCAAATACAAAGGCAAACGCATTCCGGCTTTTGATATGATCAAATTCTCGGTCAACCTCCACCGCGGCTGTTTCGGGGGCTGTGCCTTCTGCACCATCTCCGCCCACCAGGGAAAATTCATCGTGAGCCGCAGCAAGGAGAGCATCCTGAAAGAGGTAAAAGCCATCTGCGAGATGCCCGATTTCAAAGGTTACCTGAGCGACCTGGGAGGTCCTTCGGCCAACATGTATGCCATGCACGGCCGCGACGAGCAGCTCTGCCGCCGTTGCAAGCGCCCTTCGTGCATCCATCCCAAGGTCTGCCCCAACCTGAATACCGACCATCGTCCGCTGCTCGACATCTACCACGCCGTCGATGCACTTCCGAAAATCAAGAAGAGCTTCATCGGAAGCGGGGTGCGCTACGACCTCCTGCTCCATGAAAGCAAAGACCCTGAAGTCAACCGCAGTACGGCCGAGTACACCCGTGAACTGATTACGAAGCACGTCAGCGGTCGACTGAAAGTGGCCCCCGAGCACACCAGCGACCGGGTACTGTATCTGATGCGCAAGCCGCCGTTCGAGCAGTTCTACCGCTTCAAGGCGATTTTCGACCGCATCAACCAGGAGCAGAACCTCCGCCAGCAGATTATCCCGTACTTCATCAGCAGCCATCCGGGTTGTTCCGAAGAAGATATGGCAGAACTGGCAGTCATCACCAAGAAGCTCGACTTCCACCTGGAGCAGGTACAGGACTTCACTCCGACTCCCATGACCGTGGCCACCGAAGCCTGGTATACCGGTTTCCACCCCTACACCCTGGAACCCGTATTCTCGGCCAAGACTCCCAAGGAGAAACTGGCACAGCGCATGTTCTTCTTCTGGTACAAACCCGAAGAACGCCGCAACATCATCAATGAGCTGAGACGCCTCAAACGCAACGACCTCATCGACCAGTTGTACGGCAGCACCGCAGGATACGGAAACAGCGGAAACGGATACGGCGGATACGGATATGGCAGCAACAAGGGCCGCACCGACGGAAACCGTACCGAAGGGAACCGCCCGGCCGACCACCGTAGCAACGGCAATGCCGGATACAGAAGCCGGAACAACGGATACGCGGGCAACGGATACGCGGGCAACGGATACGGAGACAGCGGATACGGCACCGGCAGACCCGGGAAAAAAGAAAACCGGGCCCCTGGCAGTACACCGAAAGGCCGCAACAAAACCCGTCACTAAAACAAAAAACAAGTTTCATTTGTTTAATGAATAAAGAGAAATTAAATCATAACCCTTTATTTTAGACAAATGAACATAGCAACACTGATATCGGGAGGAGTGGACAGTGCCGTAGCCGTACACCTGCTGCGCGAACAGGGCCATCGTCCCGATTTGTTTTATATCCGCATCGGCATGGACACCGACGACGGACTGAGCTGCACCGCCGAAGAAGACATCGAACTGGCCACTGCCACCGCCCGGAAATACGGACTGAAACTGGAAATCATCGACCTCCACCAGGAATACTGGGAGCGCGTGGTCAGCTATACCCTCGATAAGGTACGCCGCGGCCTCACCCCCAACCCCGACGTGATGTGCAACAAACTCATCAAGTTCGGCTGCTTCGACGAAAAAGCCGGTCACGCCTACGACAAGATTGCCACCGGCCACTATGCCTCTACCACCGAGATCGACGGCCGCACCTGGCTCTCTACCGCCAAAGACCCCGTCAAGGACCAGACCGACTTCCTCGCCCAGATCAACTACCTGCAGGTTTCCCGCCTGCTCTTTCCCCTGGGCAACTACCTCAAGGAAGAAGTCCGTCAGATAGCCCTCGACGCCCGCCTGCCCAGTGCCCGCCGCAAAGACAGCCAGGGCATCTGTTTCCTCGGAAAAATCAACTACAACGATTTCATCCGCCGCTTCCTCGGAGAACGTCCCGGAGCCATCATCGAACTGGAGACCGGGCGGAAACTCGGCACCCACCGCGGCTTCTGGTTTCACACCATCGGCCAGCGCAAAGGACTGGGCCTCAGCGGCGGTCCCTGGTTTGTAGTCGAAAAGAACATTGAAGAAAACATCATCTACGTCTCCCACGGATACGACACCGAAAAACAATACGGCCACCAGTTCCGTCTGGAAGACTTCCATTTCATTACCGACAACCCCTGGCAGCCGGCCGGCCACACACCGTCCGACGGTCAGGCAGACCACCTTTCCCACGAAGTCCGGTTCAAGATCCGCCACACCGACACCTTCCAGCGCGGCTTCATCACCCCCGACCCTCAAGGAAAAGGCTACCTCATCCGCAGCGACGAACGCATCCAGGGCATCGCCCCCGGACAGTTCGGTGTCATCTACGACGCCGACGCCCGTCTCTGCATCGGCAGCGGCGAGATCCGCCTCCGCTGATTCCCCTTTACACACCCCTCAGAAACAGAAACAGCCGGCCTGCATTGCAGACCGGCTGTTTTTTTGTCCCTTGCTGTCTATCGCTCATCTATCTTTATAATATTGTTGCCGTGTCAGCCCGACCCTTCAGGCCCACTCACTTCAACTGCTGGAACTGCTCAATCAACTGAGTCAGGTTCGCCGTAAACAGACGCGCCGAAATCGCCAGCAAAATAATTCCAAAAAATTTCCGGATGATATAAATACCTCCCTGTCCCAGCAACCGTTCCACCCGGTCGGTCAGTTTCAGTACAATGTACACCCACACCATATTCAGCGCAAGCGCCAGGATAATATTCACGGAAGCATACTCCGCACGCAGCGAAAGCAAAGTCGTAAAGGCCCCCGCCCCCGCCAGCAGCGGAAACACCAGCGGCACCAGCGTCGCCTCCTTGATAGGCCCCGTATTCTTGAAAATCTCAATATCCAGAATCATTTCCAGCGACATCAGAAAAATCACAAACGCACCCGCCACTGCAAACGAAGCGATATCCACCTGAAACAGTTTCAGCATCATATCTCCGGCGAAGAAAAACCCCACCAGCAGCGAAGAAGCAATCAGCGTCGCTTTCACCGCATTCACCGCACGTCCCTTCTGCTTCAGGTCCAGAATAATCGGAACCGCCCCGATAATGTCAATCACCGCAAACAGTACGATGAACGCACTCACCAGTTCCTGAAAATTAAAATTTCCCATACAATCAATCGTTTTTATTAGTCTAGTACCACAAAGTTAGCAATAAAAACAATTCACTCCAAGCATTATCAGACGGTAAGAAACGATAAAAAAGCTAAAAGCCCTCCGCCGTGTCGAAATAATCGCTACTTTTGTATGTTAAAATATAACTTAATAAAGTTAACGCGCATGCAAGAAACGATGTACGAGAAGCTCCTGCTACTTCCTCTTTTTCAAGGGTTATGCATGGAAGACCTTACAGCGATAATCGAGAAGGTTAAATTGCATTTTACCAAGTACAAGCCCGGAGAATACCTGGTCCGTCAGAACGAGACTTCCGGCAGCCTCATTTTCATCATACAGGGAAAAATCTGCTCCGAAGCCGTTGACAGCCACAACCGTTACACCTTGTACGAGACCCTCGACGCCCCTACCGTACTCGAGGCCTACTCCCTGCTGGGCATGCATCCCCAGTATACAGCCTCTTACGCTGCCCTCACCGAAGTCAGCAGCGTAACCGTCGATAAGGCTGCCGTACTTTCCGAACTCAACCAATACGAAATCTTCCGTCTGAACTATCTCAATCTCCTGAGCAACCGTGCCCAGACCCTGCACCACAAGCTCTGGAACACCTACAGCGGTACCACCTGGCAAAAGATAGTCCACTTTCTGCAGCTACGCTGTACCCGTCCGGTAGGCGAGAAAAAGCTGTTCATCCGCATGGAAGACCTGGCCACGTTCATCGACGATACCCGCATCAACGTATCGAAGACCCTGAACGAAATGCAGAACCGGGGCCTGCTCACCCTGAGCCGCAAAGCCATTCAGATACCCCATCTCGAAAAGCTAAGCGCCCAGTGCCCCCGCTAACACTCAGTAAGAACAAAAGAAAAAAACAGAAACCATATGAATACATCAGTAAACAATCCATTTTTACAACCATACGCTACCCCGCATGAGACCGTACCTTTTCATCTCATCCGGCTGGAGCATTACGAACCTGCCATCCGCGAAGGGATGCGTCAGGAAGACGAAGAAATCGCGGCCATCGTAACCAACACCGAAGCGCCCACCTTTGCCAACACCATTCTGCCGCTGGCCGAATCCGGCAAACTGCTGGAGCGCGTCACCACCGTCCTCTTCAACCTGATGAGCGCCGAGACCTGTGACGAACTGGAAGCCATTGCCGAAAAGATGATGCCCGAACTCTCGGAACACAGCAACAACATCAGCCTGAATCCCGAGCTCTTCGCCCGCGTCAAGGCAGTGTACGAACAGCGTGAGACACTCACCCTCACCCCCGAGGAACGACAGTTGCTCGAGAAAACCTACGACGGTTTCCGCCGCAACGGAGCCAACCTGTCGGATGCCGACAAGGAAACCTACCGTCGTCTCAGCATGGAACTCAGTACCCTCACCCTCCGCTTCTCGCAGAACCACCTGAAAGAGACCAACCGCTACGAACTGGTCCTCACCCAGGCCGAACAGCTCAAGGGACTCCCCCCGAGCGCCGTAGAAGCCGCGGCCCATACCGCCGCCGAGAAAGGCAAGGAAGGCTGGGTCATCACCCTTCAGGCCCCCAGCTACGTACCCTTCATGAAATACAGCGACTGCCGCGACCTGCGCCGCGAACTCTACATGGCCTACAACACCCAGTGCACGCACGATAACGAACAGAACAACTTCGACATCGTCCGCCAGCTGGTCAACCACCGCATGGAACTGGCCCGTCTGCTCGGTTACACCGACTATGCCGACTACGTGCTCCGCAAGCGCATGGCCGAAGACAGCGCCCACGTATACCGCCTGCTCGACGACCTGCTCGAAGCCTACACCCCGGCCGCACACCGCGAAGTAGCCGAAGTAGAAGCCCTGGCACGCCGCCTCGAAGGCGACGACTTCCAGCTCATGCCCTGGGACTTCTCCTACTACTCCGAGAAACTGAAAAACGAAAAATACCAGTTCGATGAAGAAGCCCTGCGCCCCTACTTCGAACTCAGCCGCGTCAAGGAAGGCGTCTTCGGCCTCGCCACCCGCCTCTACGGCATCACCTTCCGCCGCAACCCCGACATCCCGGTCTACCACCCCGATGTCGACGCCTACGAAGTATTCGATACCGACGGCAGCTACCTTGCCGTCCTCTATACCGACTTCCACCCCCGCGCCGGAAAGCGCTCGGGAGCCTGGATGACCAGCTACAAGGAACAGTGGACCGAAGCCGACGGCACCGACAGCCGTCCGCACGTCTCCGTGACCATGAACTTCACCAAGCCGACGGCCGACAAGCCCGCCTTGCTGACCTTCTCCGAAGTCACCACCTTCCTCCACGAGTTCGGCCATGCCCTCCACGGCATGTTCGCCCGCACCCGTTTCCAGAGCATGAGCGGTACCAACGTCTACTGGGACTTCGTGGAACTGCCCTCGCAGTTCATGGAGAACTTCGCCATTGAGAAAGACTTTCTCCACACCTTCGCCCGCCACTACCAGACCGATGCCCCCATTCCCGACGAATGGATACAGCGCATCGTCGACGCCTCCAACTTCAACGTCGCCTACTCCTGCCTCCGTCAGGTCAGCTTCGGCCTCCTCGACATGGCCTGGTACACCCGGCGCGAACCCTTCAGCGGCGACGTAGCCGCCTACGAGCGTCAGGCCTGGCAGCGCGCCCAGCTCCTTCCGCCGGTCGACAGCACCTGCATGTCCGTCCAGTTCGGACACATCATGTCGGGCGGCTACTCCGCCGGCTACTACAGCTACAAGTGGGCCGAAGTCCTCGATGCCGATGCCTTCTCCGTATTCAAGCAACACGGCATCTTCGACCGCGCCACAGCCGACTCCTTCCGCCAGCACATCCTGTCGAAAGGCGGCACCGAGCACCCGATGACCCTCTACAAGCGCTTCCGCGGCCAGGAGCCCACCATCGACGCCCTGCTCAAACGAAATGGAATCAAGTAAAAAACAAATAACCACACCATGAAGAAAAAAATCAGACTGCTGCATGTCCTCTCCCTCCTTCTGCTCCTGCCCCTTACCCTGGGCAGCTGCAAGCAGGAAGACGACATCAACGAAATCTTCGCTTCCGGCCAGATCTGGCACTGGAGCGGATCATACACCACCGACAACTGGGAACACGACAACGCCTACACCGATGCCCTCACCCGTGAGCAGAAGGCAAAGATCAACAACTCCCCCAACGCCTACCTCATCCAGTTCAAGGACGACGGCAGCCTCGAGGGAAAAGGCGAGAAAATCCAGTTCACCGGTACCTGGAGCGCCGACGGCAAAAGCAAAAGCTTCTCCGTCCGCCTGAACCCTTCGGGCCAGTACGGCGAGCTCGACCGCCTGTTCATACAAGACATCCAGAGCGCCAAGTTCTACCGTGGCGACTCACATGTCATCAAACTTTTCAGCCTCGAGAAGAACTACTTCATCCAGTTCTACCCGCAGGGATTCAACAACTAACCTCAACCACACCGATTATGGAACAAGAACAAGAAAAAAACAACGAAAAACAGCATAAGCTCGACCTCCGCTACATGCGCATGGCCACCATCTGGGCAGAAAACTCCTATTGCCAGCGCCGCAAGGTAGGTGCCCTCATCGTCAAGAACAAGATGATCATCTCCGACGGCTACAACGGCACCCCCTCCGGCTTCGAGAACGTATGCGAGGACAACCACAACCTGACCATCCCCTACGTGCTCCACGCCGAAGCCAACGCCATCACCAAGATAGCCCGGTCGAGCAACAGCAGCGAAGGCGCCACCCTTTACGTCACCGCCTCCCCCTGCATCGAATGTGCCAAGCTCATCATCCAGGCAGGCATCAAGCGCGTAGTCTATGCCGAGAAATACCGCCTCGAAGACGGTCTCGAACTGCTCCGCCGCGCCAATATCGAACTTGTATACATCAACCCTAACGAATAAAAGAGAAACACTATGGCAAACGATCAGAAACATCGTCTGGTTCCCTTCCTGCTGGCAGTCAGCCTTGTGGCAGGCGTCCTGATAGGAACCTTCTATGCCCAGCACTTCGCAGGCAACAAACTGGGCATCATCAATACCTCATCCAACAAGCTCAATGCCTTGCTGCATATCATCAACGAACAATACGTCGACACCGTCCGCATCGCCGACCTGGTGGAAGAAGCCATGCCGCAGATCCTCTCGGAGCTCGACCCCCACTCCTCGTACATCCCCGCCAAAGACCTTGAGGCCGTCAACGCCGACCTCAAAGGCAGTTTCAGCGGCATCGGTGTACAGTTCACCATCCAGGACGACACCATCCACATCAACAGTGTCATCCAGGGCGGTCCTTCTGAAAAAGTCGGACTCCTTGCCGGCGACCGCATCGTTTCGGTCGACGACTCCGCCTTCGTGGGCAAGATCGTCACCAACTCCGAAGCCATGCGCCGTCTGAAAGGCGAGAAAGGCAGTAAGGTCAAGCTCGGCATCTACCGTCCCGGCGAATCCGACATCCTCTACTTCACCGTAGTCCGCGGCGACATCCCCGTCAAGAGCATCGACGCCGCCTACATGATCACCGACCAGTTCGGCTACGTCAAAGTCAACAAGTTCGGCGAAACCACATACCCCGAACTCCTCATTGCCCTTGCCAAACTGCGCCAGGCCGACATGAAAGGACTCATCATCGACCTCCGCGGCAACACCGGCGGATACATGGCAGCCGCCATCCAGATGGTCAACGAATTCCTGCCCGCCAACCGCCTCATCGTCTACACCGAAGGCCGCAAGTCGCCGCGTGAGAACTACACCTCCAACGGCACCGGCAGCAGCCAGGACATCCCCCTCATCGTGCTCACCGACGAAGGCTCCGCCTCAGCCAGTGAAATCTTTGCAGGCGCCATCCAGGACAACGACCGCGGTACCATCATCGGCCGCCGCTCCTTCGGAAAAGGCCTAGTACAACAGCCCATCGAGTTTACCGACGGATCCGCCATCCGCCTCACCATCGCCCGCTACTACACCCCATCGGGCCGCTGCATCCAGAAGCCCTACCAAAAAGGCAACGGCGGTGAATACGAACTCGACATCCTGAACCGCTACGAACACGGCGAATTCTTCTCGGCCGACAGCATCAAGCAGAACAAGGACGAAATCTACCACACCAGTCTGGGACGTACCGTATACGGCGGTGGCGGCATCATGCCCGACATCTTCGTCCCCCAGGACACTGCCGGCATGACCTCCTACTACCGGATGGCAGCCAGCCGCGGCCTCATCATCCGCTACACCCTCGACTACACCGACAAAAACCGCCAGCAGCTCAAGGAATACAACACTCCCGAGAAACTCGCCGAGTACCTGTCCCGCCAGAACCTGCTGCAGCAATTTGCCACCTACGCCGAGCAGAAAGGCCTGAAGCGCCGCAACATCCTCATGTACAAGTCGCGCAAGCTCTTCGAGGAAAGCCTCTACGGCAACATCATCTATAACATGCTGGGAATCGAAGCCTTCATCTCCTACCTCAACCACACCGACACCACGGTACAGAAAGCCCTTGAGGTACTCGAAAAAGGCGAATCCTTCCCCAAGGCCCCCGAAGCCGCAGCCCCCTCGGAAGCAACCACAGCCCCTCAGGGCACCCAGTCAGCCAAAGCCTGACACCGCTTCCGCAGGGACAACCCCATAAAAAAGCAATCCCCTTGCCGCCACCCCCTCTTTCGAGAAGGGCAGCGGACAAGGGGATTTTCTTATCTCATCCCAGGTCTGTCAACGATGCAGGTTCGGATTCAGAATGGCATCCTCATACGGATACGGCGAATACATCTTGCTGTCATCCCACGTACCGCTCACCGGTACCTTCTCATTCCGCATCACCCCCGGAGCCACCTCAATCATCGGATTCTGCTTCCGGTACTCAAAATGATCCTTCAGCCGGTACATCCGGAACATATCCCTCGCCCTGCTGGCCAGTCCGCCCCAGTAATACCCGGCAATCTCCCAGCCATGCTCATTATAAGCCGCCTCCGCCAGTTTCTCCGGTGTCAGTTCCATCGAATACACATCCGACTTCTTGCCGTCCGCCCGGTTTCTCACCCGGTTCAGCACCTCCACCGCCTTGCTGGTCACCTGACCCGAGCGGCCCATCGCCTCCGCATACCAGCAGTACACCTGCGACAGACGGATCACCTGAATCGTCTTCTCTCCCGACGCATTCACCGGACTCGGATCCGTATAATCAAACTCAGTGCCCCGCACGGCACCCTCCACCGTCTTCATGAACACCGGAGCCACCACCTCCCTCGAAGCCGGTTCCGTATCATACCACCAGTCGTACAACTTGCCGTCGCTCAGCATGATCTTCGGGAAATACGTAGCCTCCTTTCTCGGTCCCTCCGGAAACTCCTTCCAGAACTTGATCTCACCGTTCGTATCACCCCATCCCACCTGCTTCATATCCTGCAGGATATCCGTCAGCGGCACCGACTGCGCCGTCTGGTCGCGGTTGTAGAAAATACCCAGCAACACCTCCGGGTTCTTGCTGCTGTACTCCCACGAATACACCTTCTTATACTCATCCAGCAACTTATAATAATACTCACCCTGGTCCGCCTTGTCAATCACCTCTTCCGCCTTCTGCGCCGCCAGCCGGTAATACTCAGCCCCCTTGTTCATCGGCCATCCCGCCATACACATATACACATACGCCATCGTCGCCTTCACAGCCCCCTCGCTCACCGCCAGGTTAAAGCCATCCCTGCCATACGGCTCCTTCTCATACAGCGCCGGACACCACTCCTCCGCCTTCTTCAGATCCTCCACAATCAGCGTGTAAATATCCTCCACCGACGACAGCGGCGCATTATAATCAATCTCCTCCTTCAGCGTCACCGGCACCGGTCCCCACGTAGTCACCAGATAAAAATACGAGAACGCCCTCCAGTAATACGCCTGTCCCAGCGTCGAATGAATCTCCTCCTCACTCGCCCCCGGAGTCTCCCCCGCATTATTGATGATAAAATTCGCCGCCTTGATCACCTTGAAACGCTGCTCCCACATGCTCGACAGCCACGAATTATTATCCGCCACACTAAACTGGTCGTGCTCCCTCAGCGGCTGCTTGTTGCTCGACGGATGCGTCGAAATATCATCCCCCGCCAGGAAATTCGTACCACAGAAATTATTGCTCGCCTGCGACGTCGCCACAATCGAATACAGCGCATTCAGCGACGCATCCAGCGCCGACTTATCCTTGAAATACCCCTTCGAAGGCAACTGCCCCTTCGGGTTCTCCTCCAGAAAATCACTGCACGATACCGTAGTGCACGCCATCAGCGCCACCCCCACCGACATCCATATATATTTACCAAAACCTTTCATAGTCTTCACACCTTTATCGATTTAAAAATTGATTTTCGCACCAAACGTAATAGTAAACGGCACCGGATACGCCCCGTAATCCAATCCGTCATATCCCGAGTACACCTCCGGATCCATACCCTTATACCGCGTCAGCGTCAGCACATCCTGCGCGCTCACCGACAGCAGCACACTTCCGAACTTCGTCACCCGCTTCGGAATCCGGTACGACAGACTCACATTCTTCAGCTTCACGAACGACGCATCCTCCAGCCAGAAATCCGAATTCGCATAATACTTGTTGTCCGGATTCTTCAGACTCGGATACTTCGCCTGCGACTTGTCCGACACATAATCCCAGCCTTCGAAATACGCCTCCCTCAGCGTCACGAACCGCGAGTCACCCGTCATCGAAGCCGTCATGAACCGGCTCATGTTCAAGCGGTCGAGCCCCACCGCCGCATTGAAGAACACATTCAGCGACCAGTTGTTCCAGCTCAGCGAGTTATTCCATCCGAACGTCCATTTCGGGCTCGCCTGCCCCTTGATCACCAAGTCCTCCGAAGTCGGCGACGTCGTCAGACTACCGTCCGCCTTCCGGTACAAGTTCGCCCCCTTCTCATCAAAGCCCTGCCACTCATACACATAGAACGAACCCAACGGATACCCCGGCTTCATGATCTGCATCGGCCCCCCCAGGTTACTGTAGTTCGCCGTCAGCACAAAATCATTCCCGGCCAGGTCAAGCACCTCATTCTTCACATACGCCGCATTCAGCGTCGTCTCCCACGTCAGTGCCCCCTGCACCGGCGTCGCACTCACCGTCATCTCCACACCCGTATTATTCATCTTACCTTCATTCACCCAGATCGTGCCCCCGCCATTATAGCGCGGCACCTGCTTCTGGAACAGCAAGTCCACCGTCTTCTTCTTGAACCAGTCGAACGTCAGGTTCACCCCCGCCACGTTCAAGTCCAGTCCCAGGTCATACTGATACGTCTTCTCCCACGTAATGTCCGGAGTCGGGAACTGATACCCCCAGTACCCCGTATACGCCGTCGACGTACCCCAGCCATAACTCGTAGACGTCAGCATCCCCAGCGTAGAGAAAGGCGCGATATTCTGATTACCGCTCACCCCGAAACTACCCCTCAGCTTCAGCTGCCGGATCACCTTCTGGTTCTTCATGAACTTCTCCCGTGCGATATCCCACGCCAGCGCCGCCGACGGGAAATACCCCCACTTATTCTTGCCCTGGAACTTCGACGAACCATCCCCACGCACCGCCGCCGTCAGGAAATACCGCTTGTCGAAATCATACCCCGCTCTCACGATACCCGACGCCATCGACGACTCCGTATACGAATTCGACGCATTTCTCACCGCCGCATTCGCCACATTCCAGTAGCCCACCGTCTCATTACTCAAGTTCGAGCCCGAAATCTGCATCACCGGATCCCACGCACGGCTCACTTCCCACACCGCCATGGCCGACACACTATGCTTTCCGAACTCCCGCTGCCAGCTCAGGTTATTCGTATTCTGCCAGTAATTATGCAACGTATTCGAGTTCGACATACTGTTGATTGCCCCCGGTCCCACCAGACTCGAGTTGAACGAATACGACGGCCGCTGCTCATAATCATATCCCCCCTGCACCGAGAACGTCAGTCCCTTGGCAATCTTGAACAAGAGCGACACATTCGCGCTCACATTATAACTATAACTGTCACTGTAATTCACCATCATCTCCCCGTACGGGCTCGTACCGTTCGCAATATTATACGGATCCTTGTTGTACACCCCCGTCTCCGGGTCCACCAGCTCCATCGTCGGCGAATAATTGATCGCATTCAGCCAGTTCGCCGCCCCATTATGCTGATGAATGATACTCGCATTCAGCTTGCCCGACACCGTCAGCCACGGCTTCACATCCGCATCCACATTCACCCTCAGTCCATACCGCTTATAATCCGACATAATCGTCACCGCCTCCTGATCCATCACATTTCCCGATACCAGGTACCTCACCTTCTCCGTACCCCCCGAGATATCCAGCTTATAATCCTGCGTCAGCGCCGTCTGCGTAATCAGATCCATCCAGTCCAGTCCCTTCGTCCCGTTCCGGTACGCCTCCAGGTCCGCAGCCGAAATCGTATTCGCCCCACGCACATCATTCAGCGCCAGCGCATACTCATACGCATTCAGCAACTCATACTGCTTTCTCACCTTCGAGATACCCACCGACGCATCGAACGACACCACCGCCCGGCCCTGCGTACCCTGCTTCGTAGTGATGATAATCACCCCGTTCGAGCCACGCGAACCATAAATCGCCGTCGACGACGCATCCTTCAGCACCTCCATCGACTGAATATCCGCCGGATTCAAGCCATCCAGTCCGCTCGGCGAAATCATCCCGTCGATCACATACAGCGGATCATTGCTCGTATTGATAGACGTCGTACCCCTCACGCGCACCTTCATGCCGCCACCCGGCATACCACTCTGCGCCGTCACCTCCACGCCGGCCGACCGTCCCTGCAGGATATTCTCCACCCGCTTCACCGGCTGATCCTTAAAGCGTGCCGTAGAGATAGCCGTCACCGACCCCGTCAGGTCGCTCTTCTTCACACTGCCATATCCCACCACGACTACCTCATCCAGCACCTTATTATCCTCCTTCAAGGTAATATCATATAAATTCCGTTTGAAAATCCTCACCTCCTGCGGCGTAAAGCCCATATACGAAACCACGATGACCGACCTCAGCGGCACCTCCAGCGAGAACTTACCGTCCATATCCGTCGTCGTTCCCGTCGTCTCCTCACCTTTCACTACCACCGTAGCCCCGATGATTGTTTCCCCACGCTCGTCCGTCACCACACCCGAGATCAGTTTCCGCTTTCCCGTTTCCGTCATCTCCACCGCACCGTCCGGTTCCAGCCGGTCCTCCAGTTGCGCACGCTGCGCCATCAGCACACCCGGCAACCCTCCAACCAGCACCGCTCCCAGGAGCAAAACCCGTCTTGTATTTACCGTATTTTTCATTGTATTAAATCATTTATAATTGTTCCAATGAAAAAACACCCACAAAAAACATGCCCTTTGTACCCATTCCCCGCACAACCCACTAACCCACAGAAAACAAGACACTTACCCCACACGCACCCCACCATTATCCACAGACACACCCCCACCCACTGTGTAAAAAATCCACACAAAAGGGAAGAATTCCACACCCGCACACCCCCGGCCCGCAGGAAATTCCCACATTTTTCCTACATTTGCATCCGGACACTCCCCCGCGGAGCCCACTCAAAAAAACAAAAACAACCGGAAAAATAACCAAAAGACAAACCCTATGACCGACAAGCAACAACTCCGCCGCTACATCGCCCAGGAAAAGAAAAAACACAGTTCCGAAACCCTCGACCGACTCTCCGACCGACTCCTGCAGCAACTCGAGCAACACCCCCGTTTCCGTGCCGCCCGCACCCTGCTGCTCTACCACTCCCTCCCCGACGAAGTGCGCACCCACACCTTCATCGAACGCTGGAGCCATGAAAAACACCTCATACTCCCCGCCGTACTCCCCGACAACACCCTCGAACTCCGCCACTACACCGGTCCGCACGACCTCCGCACCAGCGCCTACGGCATCAGCGAGCCCGTCGGCCAACTCCTTGCCGACTACCGCAGCATCGACCTCGCCCTCATTCCCGGCGTCGCCTTCGACAGCCATCACAACCGCCTCGGCCGCGGCAAAGGCTATTACGACCGCCTCCTACCCCAGCTTCCCGCCTACAAAATCGGACTCTGCTTCCACTTCCAGCTCCTCGACGGCCCCCTGCCTACCGAGCCCACCGACATCCCCATGGACGAAATCCTCACCGACCAGGGCACCTTCTGAGCCTAGCGGAACTCAATATCCACAATCACCTGCGCCCCCACCCGGTCGTTCAGGCTCTTCACCAGCTGCTTGCGGTACATCATCAGCTCCTGCCTCAGTACCGACGACGACAGCTGCACACACAACGTCTGGTTGCGGATAAACAGATTCAGCGTATAGCGCGCCACCGCCGGGCCCACCACATCCTTCCACGCATCCACCAGCCTGTACTCATTCAGCGGCGCCTCCAGCCGTTCCTGCCTCAGGAACTGCCTCACCACGTCCGCCAGCAACTCCGTATTCCCCCGCTTCATACCTCATCCTCCGTCCGGCTACGCTCCGCCACCACACCGTTCTCCACTACAAACACCCGGTGCTCCCCGTTCACCTTCTCCAGAATCCTGTCCAGATGATCCCGGTTCGTATCCGTAATAAAAATCTGCCCGAAACTGTCGCCCGACACCAGCTTCACAATCTGCTCCACCCGTCCCGCGTCCAGCTTGTCGAAAATATCATCCAGCAACACCAGCGGCGTCGTCCGGCTTCCCGTCCGTTTCAGAAACTCAAACTGCGCCAGCTTCAGCGCAATCAGGAACGTCTTGTTCTGCCCCTGCGAGCCCTCCCTCTTGATCGGGAAATCCCCCAGCTGCATCACCAGATCATCCTTATGCACCCCCTTCGTCGTATACCCCAGAATCCGGTCCTTCTGCCTCGACTCCCTCAGCAGCCCCAGCAAGTCGCCCTGCTGCAGATGACTCTCATACGCCAGACTCACCCTCTCCCTGTCCTGCGAGATATACGAATAATACGACTGAAATACCGGAATAAACTCATCGATAAACTCCTTGCGCTTGCGGAACACCTTCTCCCCTTCGGCCGCCATCATCTCCTCCCACACATTCATCAGTTCCTCCTCCGGTTCCATGTCCGCCTTGAGCAACGTATTCCGCTGCATCAGCGCCTTGTTATACCTGATCAGCGCCTCCAGATACTCCCTGTCGAACTGCGAGATCACCACATCCACAAACCGCCGTCTCTCCTCACTGCCCCCCGCAATCAGCCACGAGTCCGCCGGCGACACCATCACCAGCGGAATCAGTCCGATATGGTCCGACAGCCTCGGATACTCCTTCCGGTTGCGCTTGAACTGCTTCTTCTGCCTCCTCTTCAGTCCGCAGTACACCTCCTCCGGTTCCCCCGCATCCGTCTCATAAAACCCCTGCACCATGAAGAACTCCTCCCCATGCAGGATATTCTGCGAGTCCACCGCATTCACCGCACTCTTGCAGAACGACAAATAATACACCGCATCCAGCAAATTCGTCTTTCCCATTCCGTTTTTGCCGATCACACAGTTCAGTTTCGGCGAAAACTCCAGTTCCGCCTGCGCCAGATTCTTATAATTCAATATGGATATCCGTTTCAGCCACATGACAAATCAATTCAGTTCAAAAAAGTGAAGCAAAAATACAAATAAAGCCCGAACCCAAAAAAAACTTCTCTCAAATTTCATTTATACATATAAATAAATTACTTTTGCTGACCGAAATCAACCAAAGCGGAAAATAATAATAAAATCTATAAATAAAATGACAGAACAAAAGCACACTCAAGATCCGTTGGATGTAGAAGGAGCGCTTACCAGCTCTGAAACATTCCTTCTCAAGAACAAAGGCCTTCTGGCCGGTATTGTAGTAGCCATCGTAGTAATCGTCCTCGCCGTGCTGGGCTACAAGCACTTCATCAGCGAGCCCAACGAACTCGAAGCCTCGGAAGCCCTGTTCAAAGGCGAACACTACTTCACTTCCGACAACTACGAAACCGCCCTTAACGGCGACAGTCTCGGATACGCAGGCTTCATCAAGATAGCCGACGAATACAGCGGCACCGATGCCGGTAACCTGGCCAACGCCTATGCCGGAATCAGCTACGCACAGCTTGGCAAGTACGAAGAGGCAGCCAAATACCTCGACCGTTTCAGCGCCGACGACTACATGGTAGCTCCCGCTATCCTCGGAACCCTCGGTAACTGCTACGCCCAGATGGGACAGCTCGACAAGGCAGCCGCAACCCTTCTGAAAGCCGCACAGAAAGCCGACAGTCCTTCACTCAGTCCGATTTACCTCCGTCAGGCAGGCGAAATCTTCGAAAAACTGGGTAAGAACGCCGAAGCCCTGAATGCCTACAAGCAGATCAAGAACAAGTACGGCAACTCTTTCCAGGCTATGGACATCGACAAGTACATTGACCGCGCGTCTATCAAATAACAACTGAACAGAGAAACTGAAAAACGGAGAATCCCGGCGGCACGTCCTCCAGCGGTTCTCCGTTTTTTTAATTATATTCCCCGGCCCCGGCCGGCATATTAACCCCAAAACAAAAGACAAGATTATGGCAACAGCTTATCACAACCTTTCCGACTACGACTTCAACTCCGTACCCGATGCCTCACACCTTCGTTTCGGCATCATCGTATCCGAGTGGAACAGTAACATCACCGGAGCCCTTCTCGAAGGCGCAGTCCGCACCCTGAAGAAACACGGAGCCAAAGAAGAAAACATCCGCGTACAGACCGTACCCGGCAGTTTCGAACTCACCTACGGCGCCGCCCTGATGATGAAAAACCACAAAGTAGACGCCATCATCGCCCTCGGCTGCGTAGTACGCGGCGACACCCCCCATTTCGACTACGTCTGCGCCGGTACCACCCAGGGTCTGACCCAGCTCAACGCAATGGGCGAAATCCCAGTCATTTACGGTCTCATCACCACCAATGACATGCAGCAGGCCGAAGATCGCGCCGGCGGAAAGCTTGGCAACAAAGGCGACGAATGCGCCGTTGCCGCAATAAAAATGTGCAATTTTTCAAAGGAATTATTTGCAGAATAAAAAAAAAGCACTACCTTTGCATCGCAATTGAGAAAAACACCTCACCAGAGGAAAATCAATAGCGAAAGGGCAAGTACCAGAGTGGCCAAATGGGGCAGACTGTAAATCTGCTGGCTTATGCCTTCGGTGGTTCGAATCCATCCTTGCCCACTAAAAATTGCGGAAGTAGCTCAGTTGATAGAGCATTAGCCTTCCAAGCTGAGGGTC